>TARA_B110000858_G_scaffold116580_1_pt1 | contig 11976 bp, 12 predicted proteins | sample TARA_B110000858 | Tara Oceans TARA_B110000858 (sample SAMEA4398247) | marine metagenome | biome: Polar Biome; feature: [SRF] surface water layer (ENVO:00010504); material: water (ENVO:00002006), including particulate matter (ENVO:01000060) such as... | depth 5 m | reverse complement strand
CGCCAGGCACAGCTCAAGATGCTCCGTCCCGACCTTCGCGTTGAACCACTCAGAGGCAATGTGAATACACGGCTCGCGAAGCTCGAGAATGGCGATTATGACGCGATCATTCTCGCGGCAGCCGGCTTGGAGCGACTGCGCCTCGATAGTCACATAAGTCATCAGTTTTCGCCCGCTGAAATGTTGCCAGCTGCAGCACAAGGCGTTTTAGGCATTGAATGTCTTGAAGGCAATACCGCACTTCGCAAAATACTCAAATTACTCAACAACCCAACAACACTACAGACCACCAACGCGGAGCGTGCGATTGCGCGCGTTCTCAACGCCAGCTGCCAGTCTCCGGTTGCGGCATTCGCCACTATTGAAGGTGGCTCGCTAGAATTAACTGCATTGGTTGCCCATCCGGATGGTGGAGAAACAATCAAGGACTCAATCGCCGGTGATGCGGGCGAGGCAGAACAACTCGGCGAGACTCTGGCCGCTCGCTTAATCACCAATGGCGCTAGAGAACTTCTGGATTCTATTGAGGCCATGAATGACTGACACCTCACTACAGGGGATTGGTGTTCTCGTCACTCGGCCAGAGGCTGTGGCCGCCGAACTCATTGAGGCAATCGAGGAAAAGGGTGGAATCGCGTATCGCTTTCCCGCCATAGAGATTCTGCCCCGGCAAGGCGCTGTAGTCGACGCGGAAGCAGCCAATCTGCCAATTCCAGATATCGCTATCTTTGTTAGCCGTAACGCCGTTACAGAAGGGCTGGCCCACGCACAAAACGCCCTAGTGGGTGCAATTGGACCGACAACCGCAGCCACTATTCGGAGCACTGGGCAAAGCGTTGACATAGAATCTGCTGAGGGCTTTGACAGCGAAAGCTTACTTAAGGAGACGGCTCTTCAGCATGTCGCTGGCAAGCAAGTGCGTATCATCAGAGGCAGTGAAGGCCGAGAAATGCTGGCGGATACTCTGCGAGAGCGAGGCGCCATCGTTCATTACCTCTCCGTCTATGAGCGAACATTACCGGACCTTAATCAGACAATGTTAGCCGAAGTGGAAACGGCGTGGCGTGATGGCCGAATTCATGTTGTCACGGCCATGAGCGTACAGACGCTCAAGAATCTGTCTTTATTATTACCGACATGGTGTCGAGAGCAACTGGGATCCGTACCACTGGTTACGCCGGCAGCACGTGTTATAAAAGAGGCGCAAGATCGTTACCCTTTGTCCCGATCTGTCTTGGCAACTGGAACTGAGGCTGCCAACATAGTTGACGCAATCGTTACTGCATGCGAATCCGATTCCGAATTATGACTACGACCTACATACCATGAGCGACGAACAAAACGATATTAAAACAAGCGCCGACGCAGAATTCGCCATGGAAGATTCCACGCCTGAAAAACAGGCATCATCGGGCAAAGGTGTCAGGTGGTTGGCACTTCTGGCCGCAATTATTGCGTTAGTCGTTGTTGCTTATGTGATTTTTGATGCCTCGAAGACAGTCGATAACTCGAACGATCTGGATAATCTCGCGAGCATTGAGAGCCTCAATCGCCGAGTAGACCAATCTGACAGCGTACCCGAGTCGCGGGTCAACCAAATCACTCATCCTGACTACAGCGCAAAAATTGATGCTGTGCAAAAAAACGTCGAGGACCAGCTGCGTCTGCTGAACACACTGCCGTCGCGAATGTCGACGATCGAAGATAGAGTGGCATCGCTAGTCGGGATTTCGGCGGGTGCGAGGGCAACTTTCCTTCTATCTGAGGCGGAATACTATTTACAGATAGCGAATGCCCAATTACAGCTGGCGAATAATCCACGGCTGGCATCACTTGCGCTCCGCATGGCCGACGAACGGGTTACGCAGATCTCAGATCCAGGTTTGGCCGCTGTACGAGGAGCTATTTCCAACGAACTCACCGCACTCGAAGTCATGGAAAAACCAGACCTGGAGGGCGCAATGCTGACGCTGGCTAGTCTCGCCGAGGTGATTAAATCTTTACCGCTGGCAAGTGTAAACCGAGCGGACGAAGCCGATGAGGAAATCGATCCAAAACAGGGCAATATTGACCGTGCCTGGGGCTCAGTGAAAAGCGCAATGTCGGACTTGGTCAAAGTCACGCCTCCTGATGCGGCAAAACTCATGCTCATCTCTCCGGATGCAGAGTATTTCCTGCGCAACAATATCGCATTGCAATTGCAATCAGCGCAACTCGCGCTCTTGCGGGGAGAGCAAGCGATCTTCGAGCAAAACCTCAACGATACCAGTGCGCTACTCGATGCCTTTTTCGACACTGATAACGAGCAGGTAAGCAGTGCCAAAGTGACGATTTCAGAAGTCAGAGCCGCTGTCTTTACGGCATCAGTTCCAGATATTTCAGGATCGCTGCGCCTATTGCGCCAATTTCCATCCTTGCGTGAGACGACCGAGTGAAAATTGGCTTTATTATAGTATTTGCATTACTTGCGAGCGCCTTTGCTGCGCATTTCTTGCTTGCGGATCCTGGTTACGTCGTTATCAATTTCCGTGGCTATTTCATCGAAATGTCTGTGTATGTCCTGGCTCTCTTGACGGCCGCCTTATTCGCATCGATCTGGCTCATACACAAAATAGTTATCGCACCTCGTCGCATCGGTGAGGCAGCAGGTCGCTATCGATCCGTTCGCTCCGGTCAAAAGATGACCCGCGGCATGATTGAAGTCGCCGAAGGCAATTTTACGCGTGGTGAACGCATGCTTGCCAGGGCTGCCAGCACCAGTGACTCTCCGCTGTTTAACTACTTGCAAGCAGCGCGTGCCGCACATCTGCAAGGCCGCAATGAAAGGCGTGACGACTGGCTCAAGCTGGCCTACCAGGAAGTCCCGGAAGCGGCGAACGCAGTACTGCTGACTCAAGCGGAATTTCAGCTCGACCATGGCCAACACGAACAGGCGCTAGCCACATTAAGGCGCCTAGACGATAACTCGAAGAACCACGGACACGCGCTGGCTCTTATGGGGCGCCTGTATTTTCGTTTGGAAGACTGGGTGTCACTGCAGGAAATACTGCCGCGAATCACAAAACACGCGCAGATAAAACCGGAAACACTGGCTATCTGGACGTCGCGAATCCATCGCGAACAATTGCAGGATGCGATCGATGGAGACGCCATTTTACTCGCATGGAAAAACGTCCCCAAACCTCACAAATCCGATATGCCTCTACTCGAGGCCTACTATCAGGGATTGATGCGTGCCGGACTGCATGAAAAGGTAGAAAAAGAACTGGTCGCCGCATTGAAATCAGACTGGCGTGGGCCTCTCGTCCAATTATTCGGACAAGTACAGGGCGCCGACGTCAGCAAGCAACTAACGACAGCAGAAGGCTGGCTAACAAGTCGCGCGGAAGACCCGGATTTGTTGCTAACAGCCGCGAGGCTTTGCCTCAAGAACGAACTCTGGGGGAAAGCCCGTAGCTACCTAGAAACGTTAATCAGCCTAAAGCCCAGCCCAGAGGCCTATCAAGAATACGGCGCTTTGTTAACCCAAATGGATGAGGCCGATGCGGCAGCAGACGCTTATAGGGATGGCCTCAGAATGATGGCCGGAAATAACCTGAAAGCACTCCCACATATCACCGACTCACAGTCGTGAGGTTTAGGGTTGACTACGTTTACTTTTGAACCAGTCAGTAAGAGGTTCCCACTCATTCCAGTCTGGCCAGGCAAGATACTCGGGTAGCTCAAATATTCCGATGCCGCGAGTGTAGGCGCGCACGTAATTTTGCGCATCTCTAAGTGCTGCGATATAGGGAACTCGTGCTTTGGTTAGGTATTCATCGAGCTCGTCATAGATCAACGTGTTTTCGCGGACGCGGTTTGCGACAACACCAATTTTCGCCTTTTTCTGGGCGATTTTCGGAACTTCCTTTAGTTCTCCGAGGAAAGTCGAAGTTGCCTGCATATCGATTGTTGATGGCAGTACGGGGACGACGATTGTTTCCGCATGCTTAATGAGATCAGCCAATTCCGCACCGTGTGATCGGGCTGGCGCATCAATAACAAGAATGTCTGCACTACGGGGTGCGTGTCGAAGGCCGTCTTCGAATCCGGCGACACCCACGATCGTTGCGCGATTGTCCGGGCGGCGGTCAAGCCAATCGAGGCTCGAACGCTGTGGATCATAGTCGGCAAGCGCAACAGCAGCGCCCTCGGTCGCAAAGTAAGAGGCTATATTTGTTGCGAGGGTGCTTTTACCACAGCCACCTTTCTCGTTCAGTACCATGATGTGCCGCATGTCGCTCTCCAAGGGCAGTTTTTTAGTTTAGTGGGTAGTTATGTAAACTACAGACGCCACATTAAAAAGTCCATTGATGACAATTAAAACGCATAATTGATGACATGCAGATTCCTTACAAAAAAATGCACGGCACCGGAAATTTAATTCTGGTTGTCGACCAGCGTCTCGGAAATTTGTCTCCTCCGGGCAGTGACAAATTGCGAGAGCTCAGTGACGAAGAAACAGGGCCTGGGTTTGATCAGTTAATGTGGCTTAGCCCAGCCACCGGCGACGAGTATGTCGCGAGCTATCGAGTGTTCAATAGCGACGGCTCCGAAGTGGAGCAATGCGGCAATGGTGTTCGCTGCGTTGCGCAGCACTTAGCCGGGATCGAGAAAAATACAGAATCATTCACGTTGCTGAGTCCAGTCGGGTCAGTGTCTGCCCGCGTTTACACCGACGGTCTCGTCGAAGTCAGCATGGGTGTACCGAGCTTCGAGCCGTCGGATATCCCCTTTGTGGCCGACAAAAATCAGCCCTCCTATGAACTTATAGTTGACAATAAAATCATAAAAATCAACGTATTATCAATGGGAAATCCTCATGCTATCGTACAGGTGGATGACGTTAGCGCCGCTCCGGTCGACACAATTGGGCCTTTGGTCGAGAATCATGAGCGATTCCCAGAGCGCACGAATGTCGGGTTTATGCACGTCACAGACAGGGCGAATATTGAACTGCGCGTACACGAACGCGGCGCCGGTGAAACGTCCGCATGTGGCACAGGCGCATGCGCAGCAGTGGTGTCCGGCCAGCAACTGGGATTGCTCGATGACGAGGTCTCTGTTCAACTGCCGGGGGGTCAAGTCGTGGTAAGCTGGCGCGGCGGTGACACACCTGTTTGGCTCAAAGGCAATGCCGTTTTGATCAGCGAAGGAATCATGGACCTATAGGAATGGGCGAACTATGAGCACGCAAGCAGAAGTTGATTACGCAAACGAAGAATTATCCGAGCAATCGGTACATGATTACCTCGCATCACATCCGGATTTCTTTGAAGGACACGCGAATCTTTTAAGCTCCTTGAATCTGCCGCACACCACAGGCGGGGCAGTCTCACTGGTCGAGCGGCAGGTTTCTGTCTTACGCCAAAACGAACTCTCGCTTCAGAAGCAACTCAAAGAGCTGATCGAGGTCGCGCGTGCCAATGATTTGCTATCGGCAAAAATACACGGGCTAACAATGCAACTTTTCGCGGCATCGGACCTCAAGACGATGATTATTACTCTCGAAGAGGGGATGCGCAGTGGATTTGGAGCGGATCAGGTAGTTCTCGTGGTTTTCGGCGATCCCGATGCTTTCAATGACATTGATACTGGTAAATTTTTCCGGATTGCCGACAAAGACGGTGATGCACTGAGCCCCTTTAATACCTTTCTTGCCGGCAAAGCCGCACGTTGTGGACAAATTCATGATGCGCAGCGTGATTTCCTATTTCAAGAAGACGCGAACGACATTGGATCCTCTGCATTGGTGCCGCTCGGTATCGACAACGAGATCGGCTTTCTCGCGATTGGCAGCGCCGATGCGAACCACTTCCACCCCGGCATGAGCGTCGACTTCCTGACGCGCCTTGGCGATCTTTTGGCGGGTGCGCTGAAGCGCTATTAAGGCGACTGCAGAGTGAGTGACAGCGGCAGGATCGATGATTTTATTCGGCATCTGCAATACGAGCGCCGCTTATCGCCGGAAACCTGCAAGAATTATCGCCGCGACCTTGTTGCGCTACTAGCGTTTCGCGAATACTCCCATATTGATTCCTGGCGAGGCCTTGATAGTGAGCATTTTCGGGCATTTTCAGCGTCTTGCTATCGCAAAGGTTTGAGCGCACGAAGCATTCAACGACGTCTCTCAGCCTGCCGGACTTTCTTTCGATATCTGATTCGCGAAAAACATGTCGACAACAATCCAATTACAAACGTATCGGCGCCAAAGGGAAAAAAGCGTCTTCCTGGCAACCTTGACGCGGACCGCATGGCTCGCCTGCTCGATATTCCTGGTAAGGGAGCTTTGGTTACCCGTGACCGTGCGATCCTCGAGCTGCTGTACTCGTCAGGGTTACGCTTATCAGAGCTCACTGGCCTGAACTGCGGTGACGTAGACATGTGCGACGCGATGGTGCGAGTGACGGGCAAAGGTAATAAAGATCGCATTATCCCAGTCGGGCGCAAGGCGATTTCCGCGCTACAAAAATGGGACTGCGCTCGAGGTGAGCTGGCTAACGTCGATGAAAGTGCCTTATTTGTCAGTAATCGCGGCACTCGCATCAGCCCGCGATCTGTGCAGGCACGAGTCTCTCATTGGGCACGCCGTCAAGGCATCGACACCAATGTCTACCCGCATCTGTTCCGCCACTCGTTCGCGACCCACCTTCTGGAGTCAAGCCACGACCTGCGTGGAGTACAGGAACTACTGGGTCATGCCAATATCTCTACGACTCAGGTCTATACTCACCTTGATTTCCAGCACCTGGCCCAGATATACGACCAGACACATCCCCGGGCGCGAAAAAAAGACTAGTCGCAGGCGCCGTAACAGGAAGAACAGCATGGAACAATTTCGAGGGACAACCATTGTCTCTGTCCGGCGCAATGGCAAAGTTGTGATCGCAGGCGACGGTCAGGTCAGCATGGGCAATACGGTAATGAAGGGTAATGCCCGAAAAGTCCGAACACTGGCTGGAGGACGAGTAATCGCTGGATTCGCAGGTGGCACCGCCGACGCGTTTACACTTTTTGAACTCTTCGAGAGCAAGCTTGAACAATACGGCAACCTGACCAGAGCCGCTATCGAACTGGCCAAGGACTGGCGGATGGATCGACGCTTGAGGAGACTTGAGGCACTACTCTGTGTTGCCGACACCGAGGCTTCGTTCATTATTTCAGGCAACGGTGACGTTATCGAGCCAGAGAATGACCTGATGGCCATCGGATCGGGTGGACCTTATGCGCAGGCCGCAGCTCTCGCCTTGTTGCATAATACCGATCTTGAAGCTCGAGATATCGCCGAAAAAGCGCTGCTAATCGCTGGTGACATCTGCGTCTTTACTAATCAAAACATCACTATCGAAGAACTCTAATGTCCCAAATGACTCCCCGAGAAATCGTCCAGGAACTGGACAAACACATTGTTGGTCAGGATAACGCCAAACGTGCCGTCGCGATCGCTCTGCGCAATCGCTGGCGCCGCGTGCAGGTTGACGAACCACTACGCAGCGAGATTACGCCCAAGAACATCTTAATGATTGGGCCCACAGGTGTCGGCAAAACGGAAATCTCTCGTCGGCTGGCGCGGCTGGCCCGAGCTCCATTCATCAAGATCGAAGCCACAAAATTCACCGAAGTCGGATACGTCGGTCGTGAAGTTGACAGCATCGTTCGCGATCTTATGGATGTATCGATCAAATTGATTCGTGAAGACGCTATGGCGAAAGTTCATCATCGAGCAGAGGACTCCGCGGAAGAGCGTGTTCTCGATGCGTTGTTGCCATCGCCTCATCAGACCGATGGCTTCGTACCGGATGAAGCACCTGCCGATAGCAGCACCCGGCAGAAGTTTCGCAAGATGCTGCGCGAGGGCAAGCTCGACGATAAGGAAATCGAAATCGATATTCAGGCGTTGCCCGTTGGAGTCGAAATCATGGCGCCTCCCGGCATGGAAGAAATGACCAGTCAATTACAAGGTATGTTCCAGAACTTGGGCAATAACCGTAGTAAGACCCGAAAACTTAAAGTAAAGGAAGCATTTCGTCACTTGACCGACGAAGAGGCGGCGAAAATGATCGACGAGGAAGAGCTCAAGGCTCAGGCGCTAGAAGCCGTCGAACAGCATGGTATCGTGTTTCTGGACGAGCTCGATAAAGTCACCAGAAGCTCCGGCACTCAAGGGGCGGATGTTTCGCGTGAAGGTGTGCAGCGCGATCTACTGCCACTCGTCGAAGGTTCGACGATCAATACCAAATATGGAATGGTAAAAACAGACCACATTCTGTTTATTGCCTCTGGTGCTTTCCATGTATCCAAGCCCTCCGACCTTATTCCAGAATTGCAGGGCCGCTTCCCGATCAGGGTTGAACTGAAGTCGCTCACCACTGAAGATTTCGTTCGAATCCTGACAGAGCCCGACGCATCGCTGACATCACAGTATTCGGCGCTCCTCGAAACTGAGGAAGTCCATCTTGAATTCGCGGAGAGCGGCGTTCGTAGAATCGCTGAAGTGGCGTTTCAGGTTAATGAAAATACCGAGAATATCGGCGCACGGAGACTGCATACCGTCATGGAACGACTACTCGAAACCGTATCATTTGATGCGTCGGAGAGAAGTGGCTCGAAATTCATAGTCGATGCTGGGTATGTCAATGATCACCTCGAGGAGCTGGCGCGAGACGAAGACTTGAGTCGCTATATACTTTAAGCACTATAAACACTGTGGCTTTTTCGGCCTCAGCATTCATACCACTGGCCCCGTTTAAGCCCCGCAGGTATCCTCCGCTTATGAAATCCGCTGAAGACAACTCGACTCACTTCGGTTACCGGACTGTCGGCAAAGATAAGAAAGCCGACATGGTTCGCGGCGTTTTTGATTCTGTGGCAAGTCGTTACGACATCATGAATGACCTGATGTCCGCTGGAATGCATCGCTTGTGGAAGAGATACACGATAGACCAGGCGGCTATTAAGCCCGGCCAGATTGTGTTGGATCTTGCCGGCGGTACAGGTGACCTGGCAAGAGAATTCTCCAAGAAGGTCGGCAAAGACGGACAGGTTGTTTTAGCCGACATCAATGTGGCGATGCTCAAACAAGGCCGCCACCGTCTGATTGATGCCGGTGTTTCGGGCAATATCGCTATCGCCCAGGTTGACGCACAAGAGCTACCATTCGACGACGCAACATTTGATTGCATCACCATGGCATTCGGACTGAGAAACGTGACGGATAAGGATGCAGCTCTCGCCTCAATGTTTCGCGTCCTGAAGCCCGGCGGCAAAGCTATGGTTCTGGAATTTTCCAAACCGAATGAAGCTATCAAACCGGCTTATGATCTGTACTCTTTTAAAGTATTGCCTACGCTCGGCAAGTTTGTCGCGGATGATCCGGATAGCTATCAATACCTGGCAGAATCAATTCGTATGCATCCGGATCAGGGCACACTTAAATCGATGATGGAAACGGTCGGCTTCGAGCGATGCCGCTTCCATAACATGGCCGCTGGCATTGTCGCCCTTCATATTGGCTATCGGGTCTGATTCGAAATGGATGCTCTAGAAGCCATATTGCGCCCGGTCGCAAAATTATTGAATCGTAATATTCAAGAATCAACCCCAGCCAAAGAACTCTGTAAAGACTTATCTGGAACGATTGTTGCGGTGCGCGTTCGAAATACAGCCCTTACGGCCTACTTCCTGATTGATGACGAGACACTCGATGTAGCTACATCGAGCTCGAAAGAGCCTGACGTCATCGTCTGCGGATCATTAATCACTTTGGCTCGCATGAATGCTAAATCTAGTGAAGCTGCCATTCGTGATGGTTCGCTGGACCTATCAGGAGATGTAAGATTGGCTGATCGCTTTCAAAAACTGCTAAATCACGCAAAACCTGATGTTGAAGAAGAACTCTCATCGTTGATCGGAGATGTTGCGGCACATCGTCTCGGCGAAATATCTCGTGGCGTCGGTCGCTGGGGACGTGATGCACGCTCGACGATGAGTGCAAATATTCGCGAGTATCTTCAAGAAGAGAGTCGCGACGTACCCAGTCGCTACGAAACCGATAAATTCAACGAGAATGTCAGCACCCTCCGCGACGATGTAGACCGCCTTGAAGCCCGCGTGAATCGATTGCAGGAAAATTTATAGTATGGCGAGTCGCCGCACCATTTTTCGAATGATCGCGATCCAGCGTGTATTGATTAAGTACGGCCTGGACGATGTGATTAAGCAGACACATTTATTACGGCCTTTACGATTTCTTTTTTACCTCATGCCACGTCGACTCAACACTTCGACTCCGATTGGTGAAAGACTTCGACTCGCACTCGAGGAACTGGGGCCAATCTTTGTCAAGTTTGGTCAGGCCATTTCCACAAGAAGAGACTTGCTGCCACCTGATATTGCTGACGAACTCGCAAAACTACAGGATGCAGTGCCACCGTTCCCAGTCGAGCAGGCAGTAGCGATCGTCGAAAGTGCATATGGCGAGTCAGTCGATTCAGTCTTTGAGCGTTTCGACAAAAAACCGCTCGCAGCTGCATCCATCGCTCAGGTGCATACCGCAAAACTTAAGACCGGCCATGAAGTAATCGTAAAAGTGTTGCGCCCAGGCGTGCAGGATCAGATTGAAGGTGATCTTGCAGTACTACGAGTGATCGCTGGCCTTGCGGACCGTTATTGGGAACATGGTAAGCGATTACGTCCGCTGGAAATTGTCGACGAATATGAGCATACGATCCTCGACGAATTGGATCTCATGCGTGAAGCCGCTAATGCAGCTCAGTTGAAGCGAAATTTTCAGGGCTCTAACATGCTCTATGTGCCAGACGTGTACTGGGACTACTGCCGCCCCGAGGTCCTCGTTCAAGAGCGAATTTACGGCACACCAATCAGCGATATGGATGCACTGCTTGAAGCGGGTACTGATATTCAGGTCCTCGCGGAAAACGGTGTAGAGATTTTCTTCACGCAAGTATTCCGGCACAACTTTTTTCATGCAGATATGCATCCGGGCAATATATTCGTCATTATGTCGGATCCCAAGAAACCGAAGTATGCCGCTGTCGATTTTGGCATCGTTGGAACACTGAGTCCCGAAGACCAACGTTATCTTGCAGAAAATTTCCTCGCGTTTTTTGATCGTGATTACCATCGAATTGCAAAATTGCATTTGGACAGCGGTTGGGTTCCAGCAGAAACTCGCGTTGATCAACTTGAAACCGCTATTCGGACTGTTTGCGAACCCATTTTCAATAAACCGCTCGCAGAGATATCGTTCGCACAGCTTTTGATGCGATTGTTTCGTGTCGCACAGCGCTTCGACGTTGAAATTCAGCCGCAGATGATTTTGCTGCACAAAACCTTGTTTAACATCGAGGGACTGGGTCGACAGCTTTATCCGCAGCTAGATTTGTGGAAGACAGCACACCCAGTATTGAAGCGCTGGATGGATGAACAAGTTGGCGGTAAGGCATTTTTAAAAGACATTCGTCAAAATCTGCCGCAGATGCGTGATGCTTTGAAAGAGCTGCCCACTATTCTTCGCTATTTAGGTGAACAGGCGGCTGAGGGTCACGTTAACTTAAATTTAAAGTCATCTGAACTGACAGAGATTAAGAATCTGCTAGCTGAGCAGCAACGACAACGTCGTTGGTTAACGGCTGCTGCCGCTGCGGTCTTTTCTGGTGGCCTTATTCTCACGTTCGGCGCGATACCAGAGCTTGCTTGGGGACTGTTTGCTGCCGGTGCTCTTGCGGTATTCGCAGCACGGCCTTAATCTCCTGATTTCGCTTCCATGCAAGAAACCTCCAAAAATAGGCGGACAATACGCAGCTTCGTTCGAAGAACGGGCCGGCTGACTCCGTCGCAATCGAAAGCGCTTGAAGAGCTTTGGCCAAATCTCGGCATTGAACATGAGGCTCAAATCCTTGATTTTGAAGTCGTTTT
>TARA_B110000858_G_scaffold198227_1_pt1 | contig 11980 bp, 22 predicted proteins | sample TARA_B110000858 | Tara Oceans TARA_B110000858 (sample SAMEA4398247) | marine metagenome | biome: Polar Biome; feature: [SRF] surface water layer (ENVO:00010504); material: water (ENVO:00002006), including particulate matter (ENVO:01000060) such as... | depth 5 m | reverse complement strand
GCGCCTTCAAAAAGCATCAATGAAGACGTAATACCAGACGACAATGCAGATCCAGAATCTGTAGAGCGTCTCCGACCAGACCCTCTGCAAACACAGTACCCTCAGTTCTTGTTCAGCAAGTTCCACGTAGACAGTAATGGCGACTTAGCGCCTAACGAGTCCTACGTGCTTGAGTCTATGGCTTATTACAGAGCTTCTGGTAATAGCCCCATCAAGAACCATAGAGATGGAAGGTTATTCGACCAAGAACTTGTGGCTGCTGACGAAGAGACTGATGTTCAGAAGTACAACAAGGCTGTGTATGACGCTGCTACATCGATGATGGTATTCAACGAGACTGCGTACACAACTGTCACAGGTTACGCAAAGCGGCCCTGCGCAGGAATGATAAATGCCTACGCTAAAGCAGCCGAGCGTCTCTGGGGCAACTGGTGCTTAGACCGAACGGCATTTGAGGACTTATGCAAGACCTCAGAAGCTGACATGTCAGAGAACCAACTGGCTTTCAAGCACAACATAACTACCTCGCTGCAACTTCAAGGTTACAACGCTAGGTTCACTAGAGATGTCTTGAAGGAGATCAACAGTTGGTCATCTACTGACTACAAGGTGTCAGAAGAAGGCGTTAAGGATGCTATCAAGTTCAAGCTACGCATGGATGCGCAGTACCAGACGCAGCAGCACAAACGTACCGACGTTAATGCCGCTGCAAAACGCGAAGCGCCTAAGTTAGATGCCGTCATCGTATCTACCTTCTAGCCACCAAGACCCCAGCTACCACAGCTGGGGTTTTCCCCCACCACCGCAGACGGTGTGCCTACAACAAGGAGCAAGAACTGTAATGGACAAACAAACAATTGTAAGAAACGAACAAGCAGTCGATTGCTATGGCGACTGGCATGAAGACAGCAACGCCGAGTGCGTATTCGACAATGAATACCTAGACGGTTTTTTTGCAGATGGAGCTACTTCTTGGGAAGAAGCTGTCGAGACAGTTACTGCCTACGCCAAGAGCAGAAGCACGACCCTCATTCAAATGACAGCGTGCTAACCATGACTCTAATGTTAGCCATACAAGCTCAGCGCCAAAACAGAAAAACTTACGTCCAACGAAAGATCCGAGAAATGAACCATAGACTTGGGTACGAGACCGTATGCCAAGTGTGGGAATTGCAGTTCAACAACACCCCGTGGGCGCAAATTGCAGAGCAGCTTGATCTCCCTTACATAGAAATAAAAAAGCTAAACAACTGCACGTCTTACCCCAATCCACACAGTTTTAAGTGACATACAGATGAACCATCAGACAACAGCTTCAGCAATACCGCCACGCGGACAAGCGTTACGTAAGAAAGAGTACGAAGACATAGCTACGAACCTTAAAAAAGACCAAGGCGTAAAGACCGTAAACAAAAACACAACTGTCGGTGTGCTCCGCGCACTAGAACGGCTTAACCGTCTGGGTTCACAAAGAACCATAGACGGTGAGCTATGGGTATGGAGAACCATATGAACATTGATGCCGTAACAAACATTTTAGAGAAAGAAAACCTAAGCAATTGGGCTAGAAGATATTGGACAAAGGTACAGAGCCAATTACTGCTTACCAATTCAGGGGACGAGCTAGTCACTCGTTCCGCAGGTCTGCCCCACCTGTGGTCAACAACGGGGCAACAACCTGACCTTATTAACAAATTACTAGGAAAGTAACATGGCTAAAGTACAGCAAATAAAACAACCTCAGCAGGTAGCGCCTGCCCCTAAAGGAACAACCAGCAGGTCATATTATCTGTATGAAATACTCGACACCCTTGGCGGCTCAGCCACTCTTGAAGAGATCTACGCAATGTGCGCAGGCTCTGACATCCAAGCGCCAGCATCGTTGCAGCAACTACGAGACTGGATCAGCTCTAGCTGTGTAAGCAAAGGGTATTTCTCAAGACAAGATACTAAAGGCGTGACTAATTATAAGCTTTCTTCTATTGAAGACTATCAACGTATCACCGCACATAACAAAGCTATGAATCTAGCATGGCAAAAAAGAAAGAAAGCTAGAAAGTCAGCTATCAAAAAACGCTCGGCGACTATGGCTGCTAAGAAAAAAGCGCAACAATATATAAAAGATACATACGTCTTATCCCAGCAAAAGAAAGCCTATGAGTCTGAAGAGCTTGCGAGAGCAATCATGCCCCCTCGCGCACCTAACCCAACTAAACCTACAGGCCGACCAGTAGGCAGACCATCAAAAGCGAAGCCGACTCCGATGCCGTTAAAAAACGACTTCATTCAACAGTACGTAGGCGCACTGCTAGGCACCACAACTGCCATCGCATTGTTCTTTGTGATGCTAAAAATGGTTTAACAACTAGAGGGTGTGGCAGAAAGGCTATGCAGCGGACTGCAACTCCGTTTATGCCGGTTCAATTCCGGCCTCCCTCTCCAACTACAGGATGTAATCATGAACTATAAAGTAACTATCGAAGCCACACTTCGTAAAGCACTGACTATTGACGCTCACAGCAAAGAAGATGCCGTAGCACTTGCCGAAAAACGTGCTTACGAGACATTAGACTTCCACCCAAGAATACGTAATTTTGAAAATGACACAGTAGTTGAAGTGGAAACAATAGACGTTGTACCCGTCCAAGCAAGCAGCAGCAGCATTACTTCAGTAACAACTACTGACTTTGCTACCGGCGAAATACTGGAGAATAAATAATGAACATGCCAGAACTAAACGATTGCCCAGCGACCAGAAAAGAACTATCCGATGAACTGTATAAGTTATCAGAACAACTACCCAATTCAGTTGCATCTCAACTTTTATATACGGCATCTGCACTGCTAGCACCAATAGACCCTTGGATAATTCACCACGCACTTAATCACTACGTAGAAAACTGCTTAGGAACCGACGACAAAAGCCTACAAGAATCAGGAATATTGTTTGCTGAGTGGGAAAAAATAATGATGCGTTTAGACATACCCTTATTCCCACTTACTCCGGGATATAAGGAATACAAAGCCCGTCTTGCACTAACTAATGAGCAAAGCTACTGATGAGCGAAAAAGACCTTACACCACAGTTCATAGCTAAAGGTTTACGTGATCTAGCGAACAAAGCAGATTACGCACCAGACGTTAGCACTGACGGTTCAAACCAAAGGTTTATATCAGCAGTTGGGTTAGCAGATTTTCTGCACACAGCTGCCGCTCTCATTGAACAAAATGACTTAAAAGGTTAACTCATGTTCAAAATAGATAAAGGTATCCCTATCCCAACTGCCGGTACGATACGCAACAAAGAAAAGCATGCCGCACTAAGAATGATGGAGGTTGGTGACAGTTTAGAATTTAAAACAGATGTTATCAGCGGCAGTAATGCCGCATATTCTAAATCCCTCGTCACTTTAATATCTCTTGGCAAAAGAACTTATAACTATAAATTTACGCAAAGACTGTCTGATGACAGAAAAAAAGTACGTGTTTGGAGGATCGCATAATGAAAGCAGTAATAGGAATTATCCCCGGCAGATTAAACGAAGTCGAATTTGATTCGCCAACTTCTGTTTTAGACCTGTGCCTTAAAGCCAAACTAATTAATTCAGCCCTGCTCAGGACTCGCTCACAATTTTTGTTAACCAACAAAGATGCTATTAAACAAGAAGGACTCAGTTCTGACTTTAACCAATTGGTAAATGACGGCGACAGAATAGCAATTTGCTCTGGCGCTCAATAACAAAAAACCCTAGACCTTAGACCGTGGCACTAAGTTCTATAACCTTAAACCCGCCACAAGATACAGGAGGTATCACCATGTCCGAGATATTTGTAAAAATCGTCAACGTACCCGGCGCAATAACTGAAGTTTGCCTTGAGCAAGGTTCAACTGTTGCTGATGCACTGTCCGCAGCAGGCATTGAGCAGAACAGCGCCGCGAAACTTAAAGTCGGTTCAAGCTCTGTTGACCGCGACTACACCCTAGTTGACGGCGACCGAGTTATGCACTCAATCGGAGCCAAGGGCAACTAGCAACTGCCTGACCGCACCTTTTTAAGACCAGCGTTCATCACACGCTTCCAACTCGTTCCCGTCCGAGTGGTCGAAGGCGGGATTACTTTGCCTAACAATAGTACTGGAGGTATTAATAGTGAAAACAGTTACCGAAGAGTTTCAGAACGCGACACGCCTTCTTATTCAACACGAAATAGACGTAATTACAGATTCAGACTGGTTTGAAGAATTAGTACAGCGGTTAGCCGCAGAACATTTAGACAACGTGCTTTTAGAACGTATGGAGAAAAACAAATCAAATGACTAACCCAAAGCTTTTCATATTAGGTAAACCAGACGACTTCACTAAACAAGAGTTCAATTATTTAGCAGACCTAATAACAGAAAAACTCCGCGACAACGAAATAGAACCCACAGGTTATGCGTTTCAAATACGAGTTGAATACACCCCGACAAAGGAGACCACATAATGCTATCGACCATAAGACACGACCCAATATTCCGCGCCTATGACTACAAAGATTACCCAATCCATATTGTAGGCGCAGGTGCTACAGGTTCACGCTTGTTCATGTCACTCATCGAGTTGGGCCTGACCAACATCAGTGTGTATGACTTTGACATCGTAGAGCCACACAACCTAGCCAACCAATCATACCTACATGAGCACATAGGAATGCTCAAAGTAGCCGCACTCAAAGATCTTGCATCCAAGAAGCTTGGTGTGCCTGCTGACTTAATCAAAGACATGCGCTTCATCAACGAGCGCATCGACCAACGACAGTTCGACGGCTTCCTGTTTCTGCTTACAGACACGATGGCTAGCCGCCGCGAGATCGTTGAAGCCCAAACAACGGGTGCAGACAGCGCGTTGTTACAAGTGTTTGAGACTCGCATGGCTTCAACACACGGCAACGTAGCCCACTTCTCACCAACTAACGCAGCTCAACGTAAAGCATGGTTCGACACTCTTATCAGTGACGACGAAGGCGAAGTATCAGCTTGCGGTGCCAGCATATCTGTAGGCCCAACAGCCTCGCTGATTGCGAATATGGCTGTGTGGGAGTTCATGAACTTCCTACTCAATGACGGCTGCGCCACTGCGCAACTCGATGTCTTCTTCAAACCAATGCTAATGACCACCAAGGAAAGAATATGAACCACCTACCCTATTACCCTCAAGCCAAGCAAGCGTCACTAGACAGTAGCTCACTGACTACAGAAACAACTCAAATGTACGAATGGGATTTCCCCAAAGCACCACAAGTGCATTACACACCCCTTGTATGGGAGTCTATCCGTTACCTAGTAGACACCATAGCCACCGAAGTCGGTTGGCTCGGTCTCGTTGACATTGATGCCGACGGTAACTACTTAGTCACAGAAATATTTGTACCAAAACAAACTGTATCCGGTGTCGAGACTGACATCACATCAGAAGCTCTGGTTGATCTAGCCGTTGACCTAGAGTCCAAAGGTATCTCATCAGAGAAACTTATCTACTGGGGACACTCGCACGTAAACATGGGCGTTAGCCCCTCGATGCAGGACGAAGTACAAGTAGAAGAGTTCCTAGACAACGGCTGCAAGTACTTTATCCGTGGTATCTATAACAAACACGGCAGTTCAAAAGTTGATGTGTATGACACAGCAGAAAACTGTGTGCATCAATGTGTACGCAATGGCTTACAACCCACAGTACTCGACGACTTACTCAAAACCAGACTTGATAACCTAATCAAGACCAATGTCAAAAAACCTGTCATCAAAGCATTCCCAAAAACAAAACTAGGGACTACACATAAACCCGTAGTCACTAACACAGTACCTAACACTTATTTCTTAGACGGCTACGGCAGTTATATCGACGACGACGAATACGCTGACGACCTAGAACGTCAAGAAATAATAAGCAACCCATTTGGATTCAGGGAGCACTAATATGTACAAAACAATCGACAAAATAACCATTAACCACAAACAAATCGCTATCAAGCAACACACCGACAAAATTGATCAACTTCACAGAGCCATACAACGGCAAAAAGCCAAAATAATTGACCGAAAAATTAAATTCCATAAAGCTAATCAATCATTAGCTCCCGCTCGCCTAGGCGTAACTAACAACACTAGATGGGACTGGCTACGTGTTGCTGGTGGTTCACGTCCATTAGCTACCTTTATTGAAAAAGAAGCACACGAGTATTTGCTCCGAAGAGAAAGCGATCTAGGTGAATACAAGAGTATGCTGCAAATGTCTGAGCGCTTTGGTGACGAGTTGCGCGACGATCTTTCCAACGCTAGGTTTCTCCTAAAGAAAGCCTATGAGTCTGAGGATACCCCAACAAACCATACAGTCGCAGACTGGGAGCACGAACTACGTCTCTGCGACGACTATATCAAAGGCTCCATCAAACTAAAGCACCGCTATCAAGGCGACCAGTTTTTTAACGGGATCGAAGACTTTTACAAAGTAACAATGCGCTTCAGCCCGTTGACAGCTTGCTCATCTAACAATGACGACAGTGACTTAGACCCCATCTATATCCCATCAATCACTGCTGACTTTACAATCGACAAAAGACGTGCCGGTCATCACAGCTCCGACACTGTGCTAAGAGCTTCCCCTGGCTTTGCCAAACACCGTTACACAGGGTTTAACCGAAACAAAGTCTTACACCCACACATGACTGGTACGACTCACCCCTGCTTAGGTGACTTTCAAGGGCCAATAACTGAAGCACTTGATAACTTCGACATACCTACAGCAGTAGTAGTACTGGGTATGTTCTTACAACAATTTGATCCATCCGATGAAGCCGGTAAATCTTATCGAAACTTCCCGTCAGCAGAATCCATGTTTAACGAAGAACAAGCCGCATGATCCAAAAAATTATTCAATTCGTAATCACATACCTAACCATACGACAGATATTTACTGAGACAACTGATGAAACAACTAGAGATGAAACTACTGCTAGAGGGCGAAGAGATGGAGACATTCATGGAGATAGCTCTATCGATCCAGAATCACCTACAGACGTTAGAAACTCTACTAAAAACAAAACTTGACGAGACACAGGAGAATGACTAAATGCCATATTATTTTGGCTATTGGAGGTGGGAAGACGCTTTTAAAACATATGGATTCGGTGATTGTAAAGAAGGCGGCAGTTGGAACGGTACAGATCTCGTTGCTGAGTTTATCGAAACACTTGGCTACACAACTAAATGTGGCCGATTAGGAACCCATAACTACATGATTATGGACATCCAAAAAGATAGTGTAAGCCTTATGGATGAGAAAAAAATATCAATCGGTCACGACGACCCGTATGACTACCTTCCTGCGGACCTATATTGGGCGCTCAGTGAAGAATTTCCGGGGGGACACAGCAATGAAATGCTTGAAGCTTTTCGTTTATTAAGACGCAAAAAATGGATTCATCAAAGTAAACACAAACACTGGCGGATGGCTGATAAAAGTCACGAGGAGAATGACCAATGATGTTAGCCGGTATCATAGCAGCGCTAGGTATGCTGTTCTTACTATTCAAGTTTGGTGTGCGCAAAGTAATCACATACGACATCTTATTCGATGTGCTGATTACATTCTTTCTTGTAATCGTTCTCGCTGGCACGTTCAGCGGCATGATCGCTGCCCTATTCGGCGGCTTAATCGTATCCGTTGTGCTGTTCATTATGAAACGCACAATGCGTCACGAAAAATTATCTTTAGTAAAAACCAAAAAATTCCCTTATAGGAGGTGGATGTGGGTGGAGCAATAGCAGAATCAACAACAGACAACGACTTCTTTTATCTATGTCCTGAGTGCGACTACGACCTTGGCGAAGATTTCTCAAACATGGCCGAAGACAGTTGCCCCGAATGTGACCATTCAATAGAAAAATCATCACTGACCCGTGGTTCAGCTAACACCACTATACAGTTGCAGGGCTTCGACAATGACGACGAATTTGAAGGGCCAGATATAGAAGACGAAGGCGAAGAAATACGCATAGAGCAAAACCTTGATGGGTATATACCTTACAGCTATTTTAACCTGCCTTACGGCTACCAGTGGAGCGATGTAGAAAGCTGGCGTGTAACAAACGACGCAATCTACATAACTTTTGAAAGCGGGATCGAATGGTCTAACGACTTGTGTGAACAACGCCCAATATACGAGAGGTCAAGTGACTTCCGCGCTTTTAATACGGACGGCGACCACTTAGGCGACTACTAATGTACCCAGAACACCCTACTTGCACTGACTGTAACGAGGAGTGCCACCCTGTAGTTGAAAGCTTCACAGAACCAGTAGAGTTCTGGGGGACTGTATCAACTCACACCTACTATGAAGTCAGCAGCAATTGCTGTGACAGCGAAGTAGATATGCCCGACACCCACGATTATTTTTGATTAACTATATTAGGAGTAGTACTATTTTGGATAAGGAAGAATATTTAGAACTCAGTGACGAGATTCAACCCCACTTAGAACGCGACATGAACTCATACGAGATGTTGCAGTTCACTCACGTTTGGCTCAAGAGCAGGAAGCCTGAGTTACACCAAGAGCTAGTACGTACCTTCCAGACAATGGAAGCCTCCGTATACGCACACCGACAGCAGCAGGACGCTGAAGACGTCTTTTAATTACAAGGTACAAGCAGGATGCTAATAACTCTGGATTTTGAGAGCTACTACGACCCCAAGGTATCACTGACTAAGATGTCAGTGATGGAATACATCAAGCACCCCCTATTCAAAGTATGGGGCGTAGGCATCAAAGTAAACGACGAACCTACCGAATGGTACGGTGAAGACGAAACTGAAGCAGCTCTTGATGACATCAACTGGGAAGAGGCGTTCTTGGTGTGCCATAACACACCTTTCGACGGATACCTGCTCACGCAGCTGTACGGGCATAAGCCCATGTACTACATGGACACCGCAGCCATGTCCCGTGGTAGATGGCCCGGACAAACGTCACGGCTAAAAGACGTAGCAGAGCGCTGCTTCCCCGACGATGAGTCCATGCGCAAAGGCGAAGAGCTAATCAATGCCAAAGGTATATACGATCTGCCACCAGACATCGAGGAGTCCCTAGCCGGTTATTGTATTCAAGACGTAGACCTAACCTATGCTATATACAACAAGCTATGGGCAGAGTACCCAGAAGTCGAGCTAGAGATCATAGACCTTACTACCCGTATGTTCTGTGAGCCTAAGATCGTCGTAAATGTAGAAAAGACACAAGCATTCTTAGACGCAACGGTTACTGCAAGCGTTAATGCTATTGAACAATCGGGCCTAGACCGTAAAACCTTGGCGAGCAATCAAAAGTTCTCAGCATGGGCCGAAGAACAAGGGTTAAAAGTCCCTACTAAAACCAGCCCTACCACCGGCAAAACTATTCCTGCCTTCGGTAAGAATGATGCAGCCTTTCGGCAATGGACACAGCAGAACCCAGAGTTCGCCCATGTGTTTGCTGGAAGAGAAGCAGTCAAGAGCCGGTTAAACGAGACCCGCGCTCGACGCTTCATCAACAGTACTAATGCCGAGGGATGCATCCCTGCCCCGCTACGTTACTACGCCGCTCACACCGGAAGGTTTGGTGGTACAGAGAAGATCAACCTACAAAACCTACCACGCGGCAGTGAGCTTAGACGGGTGCTAGAAGCCCCAGAAGGTAAGCTCATGTACGTGGCTGACTTATCTAATATTGAGTCTCGTATGCTTGCTTGGCTAGCAGGACAAGACAATCTATTACAGATGTATTACAACGGAGCAGATGTTTACTGCGCGTTCGCCAGCAACTTATACAAACGCCCTATTACCAAAGCAGACGAAGTGGAACGCTTTGTTGGCAAGACAGCAATCTTAGGTCTTGGCTACGGTATGGGTTCGCATAAGTTCATGGCTACTCTCAAAACCGCAAACATTGAACTACCGTTTGAAGAATGTGATGAAGCTGTAAATGCTTATCGATCTACCTACCCAGCCATCCCAGCACTTTGGGAGCAGTCAGAACGTATACTCAAGCAGACACTGAGCCTTAAACAAGGTGAAAAGTTCGCCTACGAATACAAATGCTTACAAGCTGCATCGTCAGCAATCATGCTGCCAAATGGCATGGGCCTCAGATACCACGAACTCCAGCGGTTAAATAACGGCAAGATGTCTTACAAGTCAGGTAAGAAAACAGAGTTTACTTACGGCGGCAAGATAGCTGAGAACATTATCCAGGCATTAGCCCGTATCGTTATCTGTGAGCAAATGCTCGCTATCCAAGAACTTCCAGAATTTGAAGTTGTTTTAACGGTACATGATGAAATTATTGCTATTAGCGACGATACTAACCCCCAAGATAAAATGGATACGATGTTATCTATTATGCGTACCGCTCCGTCGTGGGCATTAGATCTACCTTTAGATGCTGAAGGTGGTTGGGATAAGTGTTATAGCAAATGACTTTACTAGTGTTGACGAGAAAGATTGGCGAACAAATCCAAATCCAATTGGATGATGAAACGTCTATGTTAATTACTGTCAAAAGTATTAACAGAAACCAAGTCAGGTTGCTGTTAGAAGCCCCTAAAAAAGTCCGAATAGAAAGACCAGAGAGAAACAACATTGACCTAGATTATTAGTAACAGTACTATTCTAGTCCGCGTTGGTTTTACTCGGTAGAAGTAGAAGTAGATATAGAAGTAAAAAGAGAGGGAAGTATGCAGTTGAATTATTTATCTGCGCGTAACGGCTTGCGCTTAGCTAAAACATTTCTACCAAACCAGTCTAGGCCATACCCACTGGTAACTAAGGTAGACAGTCACCACATCGATGTTGATAACATCAACGAAATGTATGACGCAATAAAAGACCAAGCAGCACTTGGTCACTGCTTACTTAAAGGCGATTTAAAAAAACCATTAGAAAACGAATCACGTAAAGGGCAATCAAACCGTAACGCATACAGTGGGCTGCTAGTATTAGACATCGACAACCTTAATCTCCCACAGATGGGGTTCAATAACAGTCCTCTCACTAAACTACATATTGAACATATCTCTAACATAATTATTGCTGAGCTACCTACAGAACTACATGACGTAAGTTTCATTGCCCAAGCATCGGCTTCATTTGGTATGAAACCAACCTACTCGCTACATCTGTTCTTTATGTTGTCTGTACCAATGCCCCCAGCAAGTATAAAGCTGTGGCTACAACACACGAATCACTCAAGCGAATTATTTGAAAGCCAGATTGACTTGTCAGTAAACGGGCAGTCTCTCAAATATGCCTTAGATACAAGCGTTGCAGATAACAGCAAGTTAATTTTTATAGCACCACCGACGTTTATCAATGGCGCAGTAAACCCATTCCAAGATGATGACAACCGAACAACCCTAGTAACTAAAGGGCAAGAGACCCTAGACCTTGCAGCATTGATGAGTGGCATAAGTAGAGAGATCTGCTTTGAAGCCAGTAAGCGCAAGAAAGATGAGCTACGTAAAGATGCAGGTATGTCACGAAAACGTGAACGAATCCAACGTGCTCAAGTAAATTACAAAATGGAAGAGATACTTACCAACCCAGACAAAGTATCTATTGCTGTATCAGATGACACTGCCTCGCCGTTCATTCGTTGCAACATCAACGGAGGCGACAGTAACGCTTACTACTTCAACCTTGATGCGCCCACTTACATGTACAACTTCAAAGACGAACCAATCTTTGAAATAGAAAAAGCTGACCCAGACTTCTACCTCAGCATCTTTGAAATGTACGAAGAAAAAATAAATGAAAAAGGACAAGCCCGCAAACCTATAGCCATCAGAGACTTTTATACAGATGTCTTCTATGCAGGTTTGTACGACCCTGACCGTAATCAATTCGATAGCGACTACCCGTTAACACCCTTAAACAAAAACTCTATTGAAGGGTTCATGCTTAGCCACGG
>TARA_B110000858_G_scaffold194341_1_pt1 | contig 11986 bp, 7 predicted proteins | sample TARA_B110000858 | Tara Oceans TARA_B110000858 (sample SAMEA4398247) | marine metagenome | biome: Polar Biome; feature: [SRF] surface water layer (ENVO:00010504); material: water (ENVO:00002006), including particulate matter (ENVO:01000060) such as... | depth 5 m | reverse complement strand
TTGAGGGATTGGCGACGTATCTCCTAACACCCCGCCCCTGGTCATAATTGCGAAAACGGATGTTTGTAGAGGGCCCATTCACCCTTTTATCATAAATTTTAGAACGACTCGTTATACCAAACCGGTCATTCCTAAACGTGGGTTGTAAATTGTCAAGGTTAGAATTAGTATTAAAGTCCCAATTAACTGGTGTTTGACCTTGTTTCATAAGAGCTGCTCGCAGGCTTTCATATTCGCGGTATTTTTCATAGCCTGTAGGCGTTGCAAAAACCATATTCAAAAATGACGCCCGATCATAGCCTCCAAGGTTCCAATAATACCGACCGGAGCCAACTACTTCAACGAATGATTCCCCATTTTCGTGTATTGCGGTTGGGTCTTCCATCAATTTCATTAAAAATGCCTTATCTCCTTCCATATTATCCAAATATTCGCCATCAAACCAGCTTGACCGAGCATCGTTTGTTATCCAAGAATCGAATGCTTCTTGAAAGGCGGATAGTGGGAGCCGAAACCGGGTATTTCCATTAACCTCATTTTTCAATAAAGCAAAATCGACTTCTGGCAACCCATTGATGATGTTTTTATACATCATTGGCATTTCAACTGGAGTTATCCCGTCAATGAGGTTGACTTTATCCAGCCCTAAGTATTTTAATTGGGATTCAGTCAGGGATTCTTTTAATTTACCAACTAACACGTCCTGCTCCTTTTGAGTAAAACGGTTAATTTCATACTCATATTCGCCATCTTCCATTGCCCCTATTCCACTGTCAACCAAACTATCTATGTATTCGGGGATCGTTGAGTCTTCGTCCTCGATTAACGGAACGACTGAATTGAAATTATTTACCGCCTGATTGTAGGGCAAGTATTTTTCGAGCCTAACTACTGTATCCCCATCTGGGTCAACGACATCTATCCCAGGTAAGGCCGCACTCGCCACCCTTTCCATCTCTTCAGGAGAAATCAAACTATCCGGGCCAAAAGCGACTCCGCGTAATTGAGTTTGACCCCCCCAACCCCAAGGATTGTACCCCATGTAGACATTCGAGCCTAAAAATCCCCTGTGGTCCTCCATGGCCATTTTCATCCTTCCAACCTTTTTACCGGTTGAGGGATCAACAAATCCCCAAATTGAATCCCACCATGAGATGCTATCGAAATCAATTTTGTTAGCGGCATTATTTCTTACAGGTAGCGGGACAACGTCACCGACTGCGTATTTCTTCCGGTCGGTAAATTCCCCGTCCTCCAAATACATGAGCCAGTCCCCTCTAATGCTGCTGGACCGGGTGGTGAAATTTCTTATTGCCTCGTCATTGTCAAATGGCGTAAATGGCAGAGTTGGAAACTTTCGCGCCATCTAATTCACTCGCCTTTAAGTTTCCAAAGTTTCACCTTTTTGATTTTCCCCACGTCTTGAAACCTGGGGTCTTGATCTAAAAATTTGGTTGTTTGGCGAGTAACTGGAGGTTTTTTCATATTTTTACTAAGGTGGCGTTGTATGTCGTCAGTGGATATAACTTCATCACCCGTTATCTTACGTTGCCATAGGTAATTGGCAATTCTTTGCCGGGTTTCGTTGCCATGGCTAAAGGTTTTGCGAGGCTCGGTGAAATACCTTCTCTCATAAGGCCGGTTAATGCTCTCTATGATCGATGACACTCCTATTCGTTGCAAGAAAGACTCCAAAGCGGCTTGGTCTATGTTGATTGACAATGTAATGCCATTTGACGAGGGCTCCAAATTAGTTTCTTGTTTTATCAGTTGTTTAACCACATCTCGATCATAGCCAGGCCATTTCCAGTATTGTATGTCTTCTAAAGAGTCTTTTCTAATCATGCTTGCAAGTAGCGAATGCTCGCTCTCACCCTCTTCATTCAAATAACCAATAAATTCTTTGCGCCATTCTCCCAATACTGTATTTTTTACTTTATCAAAATACATGTCAAAGAATTTTATTGGGTATCTATTGACGTTTTGGGTGGCCCCATTTTCAGTTCTGGTTAAAATAATCTCTTCAGGGGTTTCAACCAATGATAATTTGTCGGAATACGGTATTTTTGAGTCCATCTTGTATAGTCCATCAATGTCAATTAGCCCCTTAATCGCAGTCTTTTCAAGAACGTTATTCATTGTTTCCGACTTAAGCAGCTCTGCTATTTTTGGCTCTGATTGTATAAGCCCCCATTGCGACTCGTCTAAATTGGAATACCGAGATGGCGGTGAATATGATAAATCCGATAAATTGTAATTAGATTGTATTTTTAGATTCTTTAAGTTGTTTTCTTGCGTTGCAAACGCAGACAACCACGCCTCAATCTCTGCCTGCTGGCCGTCTATTTGTTCCTTGTTTTCTGAATATACTTCAGCAATATAATCCGATATTTCAGAAGCGTTGGCAGGAATTGAAGGCTGGAACGACTCGAAAGTTTCGCCACCCTTTATTGGGCTTGGAATAACTCCCGAAATTTCCTCGCTCGATCCTAATTGCCTGCCCAATAGGGTTCGCCCCATTGGACTTGACATTGCGAGAGCGGTTGGAAAGGTTGAGATTCTTGATGGGTCTGTTTCTGGAATGGGCCTGTTATATCGGCGTGGGCGAATGTATAGAGAATGGCTGGACTTGTTTTTTACAACTCGGGCGTTATACCCCCTGTTACGAGCGACAAATGCCAATTTCTCAAGGGATTGCGCCCCTGGCGTAATTGTTTTCATTCGAAGGTATGGTTTTCTTTCGAACCTTCTTATGTCACTTGGAGGCATTCAAAAACCTCATTCCTGCTCTTTCTTTTTTCTTCTTTCAACGTTTCTTTTTGCGGATTTGACTTGTTTTGTTTCTTTGGGTTTTTCACCAGGGCGCCGGACCAAGCCAAGAGAGCCTTTTAGTCGGCTGGATTTGTACAATTCGTCGTCTTTAGATACCCTTAGTGATTGTGCAACCCTCGAAGTTATGCCCTCTGTTTCGTCAATGACCCAATTGACACCAGGCTTTAATCCAAAATTTCCAAAGTTGGATCTAACCGCCTTTGCTCCGATAAAGCCGATACCGACCGCTACCGGAATCACTGGGAATGCGGAAAGACCTGTTGCGGCTGCTATACCGTAGCCACCAAGCCCTGCTGTGCCCATGCCAGCGATTTCTAAAGAGTTGTATCTCAAAACCTCGCTTGCAGGTATGTCTGCTTCATAGCGTAATTTTTTGTCTTGAAAGGTGAGTAGTGTGTTTTCCTCTCTGGCAATTTTTAATTCCTTGTCTTTTACTTTCGCAGCCTTCTTGTTTTTCTTTTCTGCTTCTCTGGCCGTACGGTTCGCCTTTGCAAAGTCAATTGCCGCTACGGTCGCTTCAGACTCTTTCTTGCCAGAGTCCTTTAACTTCTGCAATACGTCCAAGTAATCCTCTGCTTCTTTTTGATTCAACTTATCATCGGGGGTTCGCTTTCGTCTTCCGAGCCAATTTCTTCGCCCTGTTGATTGAACCCTGCCACCCCTCGCAACTTGTTCGGCATAAAATACAACCGATCTATGATTGGCAACGTGGGAATTGTAGGCCCTATCTGGGCCTTTCTTTGAGGCAAATACGCTGTAGTCTTTGATAGTCTGGACTCCTTTTTTGGTCTGCACGTTTGGTATGACCCTGGCATTTGTGCCCATGGTTCGAAGGCGGTTGGCGGCAGCTCTCGCTTGATCCTTTGAAAGAGCCGCACTGGAGAGCCTTTGATACCGTTTTCCATCGATAACTCGTTGTTTAGACCGACTGCCCATGTAATTTCATCCTCCTATTCACTTTGAAGATTGCCCTTTTTTTCACGCTATATGCACACTTCAACGGTAATCTTGTAGCAGACGAGCGACTCTTTCTTCAATGGAGTAAAAATCTCCGGTTTCGGTCGGTGCCCCAGAAAAGCCGAATCCTCTGGTTCTGTATTCCCAGCCACTCGAAAATTGGTCTTTCCTGCTCGATGATGCGCCTGGCCAGTCTTCTCCTTCGCCTTCACCCAAACGTTGATCGGTGAGGGTTGTATAATTGGCTATGAGGCCCATGGCATTATCGACAATTGTCTTTGCATTCTTGAGTTCATCCTCGGTGTTGGCTTCAACCTGGGCTACGTTAAGGATGTTAATTCTTCTTAAGAGGTCTAATTGGTTTTGAACTTCAGGCAACCAATCAAGGGATTCTATTTTTTCCCCCAACGGCCCATCGTAAATTGAGGTCAACAATGACGGTTTCGCATACGGCAGTAATTTGGCTTTTTCCACCCCTCGCCTCGCTCCCCAATCGCCGCCCCATTGTTGTTTTTGAAGGTTGTGCCAATCATAAGTGAAATCGTTATACATCTCTCTTCCAAATCCGTTCAGCGAGTCCATGGTGGGTGATTGGTCCAGAATTTCTTGGTAATTCGGTTGATCATCGGACATATACATCGTCTTGGTGGGATTTCTCCTAACGTCTGTTACTAAAGGAGGAATAACAATTCCCCCTGAATTCGGCATGGTGTTGTTTACGCCGACCATGTCCCTGCGGTCCAAATTTGTATAGAAACTTGACCCATCCGCCCACTGTTTTGCATTGGGGGAGAAATCTGGTTGTTCGCTCATTCTGTATTTGGCTTTGTTGAGTAGCCCCCTAATTTCCATTTCATTTAGATACAACCCTACGTCGGGGAGCCAGTCAGAGAGCCTTATTGCGCGTTTGCGGTAATCTAAATCAAATATATTGCTGCCCCCTTCGAAAGAAAACAAGCTCTCATCCAAATACCCGCTTACCAACTTCTCGTATCCTCCATCTACTTGCTCTAAATACCGCTCTCGGTCATTTGTCATATCAATGGCATCATCGGTGTTGATTTCTAAATCCGAACCACTTATTTTATATCCAATATTATATCCATCAAACGTTAAAGAATTGTATAAATCGTCCATTGAGGTGGATGATCTGTATTTTTGGCTAATGTGCCATTCTATCTGGCGCATGTTGCCTCTATGCCATTCCTCTCCGAGATTCCGCCTGTCTGTTTGGTACCAATCATAAATATCTGTGCCTGGGCCAATTGGTGCTCCCAGTTCTGCCAAATACAGCAATGCAACATTTGAGGGCATTAGCCCCAATGCAAGTAGATATGGCCTTTCGGTGGACTCTGCACGCTCACCATAGCCAATTCCAGCCTGGTAACTCTGGCTCGGTGGCCCATCTTTAGCGCCAAGAGCCACGTATCGCAGGTTAGGGTTACGTCTGAAGGTGTTTGATTTCCAACGGGCATACTCGTCATCTCTTTGAATCGTGACTCGATCATATTGACCGAGTTTCGATGGACTAACGGTTTTCATTTTAGAAGAGTTTTCAACTCGGCGGAATTCTTTTGTCAAATCTGTTATTCTTCCACGTTTCTTTTTGTATGGACGCGCATTGCCGATGTAAAGCCTCTTCTTTTCTTTTGAACTTATGACTCTGGCATTATACCCTCTTTCACGCACCGCAATTGCCAGTTTGTCAGCAATTTGAGGGTTGAGTCTTTGGTTTATTCCAATAAACCTTTCACCAGATATGTTCCTTTGGAGCAATGTGTTTCAACTCCGTTTTCCCCAGTACAAATTGTATCCTGCAGTCTGCTTGTTCGCTCTTGTTTCAACGACTCGGGCGTTTAGACCCTTAGAGCGTAGCCATCGAGCAGCCCTGTTGACATCTGGCTTGGATAATTTAATGTTGTTTGCCAAGCTGTATCGTTTGCCGGAAAACCTTCTATTCGTTTTGTAATGAAAAATCCGTTGCTGTATTGTCCCGTCTAATCCATCGTTACGGCTTGTATCAAGACCTGGGAATGCGTAATAAGCCTCTTCAGTTCCGTCCTTTTTCTTGTAAATAACGCTTTGACGTGATGAATCGTAATATGATTTGATGAATTGCTCACCATCCTTTTCGAAATATAGTGGGTGGGCTTTCCATATTGTATTCATATTTGCAGCGCTTACGGGGATCAGTTCTGTTTCAGAAATAGCACCCTCTGGTAGTCCATCAATGAACTCGGCGCTACGGTCTTTCAGCCATGAATCCCAGAATTCATTGTTTAGGTTGTTGGGGGCTTCATTGTTCCCGTTATTCTCAACGTGGGCAAGTATTGTTGCCTCTATTGGGGCATCCGCATCATCTTGGTGGGATATGACTTGGAGATATGTTTCGGGAATTTCAGTTTCAACGTTACCTCTGGCGTCCGTTAGTCGGTATTCCGCTGTCGGATCACCAGGGAAGTATCCACCAGACTCAAATACGCCCACCTCACCCAATGTTAAGTCTAATTCCGAACCTATGTCAACACCCCTTGCTGGGAACTTATTGATGAATTCCTCGTAATTAGCGCCATATTCCTCGAATGGATTAACTGAAAAGCGGCCTGATGCATCATACATCGGGTCGGTGATGAATGTCCCGTCCTGGTCATTAAAACCAATTGGATCGCCTGAAGGATTGAGCAAGTCTAAGAATTCATTTTCCATTATTCCTCTTTCTCTCCCCATTGACCTTCTTAACAGTCTAAAATCATAATTTCGAGCCCTTGTAAAAGCCTCTTCGCCTAACTTTTCAGCTTGGCGGTTGGATTTTGCATCCAATATATTTTGTAATTGCAATTCGCCTTCAAAAATTTCATCTAAGTCAGAAACCTTGGATTTTAGGCCGTTCTCTACGCCATAATATCTGTAGTCCTCGACAAAGTCCCCTTCCATTAAATCTTGCACGTTGACTTGGAGTTCAAGGTCTTCAAATTCCCGCATTTCGTCTACGTTCTTTGGAGCCCTGTCTGAATCATCGGATAATGCGTATATCCAGTATCCCTCATCTGGTCTTGAATCCTCTTGATCCAATTTGTAATTGAACCCGTTGTCGGTAAAAGTTAATTCATCGGGTGGCGTCATACGGTAACGCCCTTCAAGTGCGGCTTTGATATTGTTACGTTGGTCAGTTGGCAAATCCTCAACCCGCATATCGGTTATTCTTTTTTGGTATCTCCGCAATAGTTGTTTTCTGTTTGTAGGAATTTTTGTCTGTGATGATTTGTCGAATGCGTGAAGCCTTGCTGTGGTCATGGCCTCGGTCACGGCTTCTTCAATCTCTGCATCGTTTTTTATGTCTTTTGGGCTATCCAATATGGATTCTTTTCTCAAATACACCTTCGGGTTGTCTTTTTCTCTAAATCTATTTTGAGCGTGTATCAATTCGTGTACAACGACGTCTTCGGTTATTGCATCAGCCCTCTTGACCGTGTCTGGGTCAAGTATGACCTCCTTGCCTATATTTTGCCCTGCTATGTCTTCAGGCAGGGGCGCTATGCGGATGTTTACGCCTCTCCTATGAAATTCTCTAATTTCTTTGGGTGTGAAATAGTTGCCAATAATTGAATTTACAGTTTCTTGCCCTTCTAAAAGTTGCTTTGAAGTCATGGTTGAATCATTTTTCATTGAGAATTTTCTAAACCTTGGTCTAACTCTGGGATCTTTTGCCAAGGCTTTTTGTAACATCCCCTGTTTGGTTAAAAGTTGTTTTTGGCTCTCTATCAACTGTTCATTTGTTCTTAAAACATCGGCCCATTGAGTCTGTTTTTCCATTGGCGGCTGTTTGAAGTCAATTTTCCTTAAGTCTTCAATCCTTATCCCTTGCTGCAGCGAGCCCCTTAATGGCAATTGGTTCGCACCCATTTTGTTCATCAATTCATAACGTAGAGCATCTAAGTCCCAATTGGTGTCTTCGCCAGGGTTTAAGCCAACAAAAATCGCATTCCTTGGGAGTTCCATATCCATAGACGGATCATACTTTGAAATTTTGCCGCCTATTCTTGAAATCATTATGTCGCCAGGTTTCAACCATGCGGGTAAATTTGTTGGGTCGATGTCGCTCGGTTTTGAACGTCCTTCGCGTCCTCTGTTCCTATTGATTGTAAATCTGTAGCTGTCTTGTGCCCTGGTAGGATTCGCTTTTAGCCAGTCTTTGTAAGGATCACCACCCCATATACGGGTAAAGTCGTTTAACCTGCGGTTGTAAAGGCGAGGTGAATCCACGTCGCCCTCCAGCATCATTTTAGCGATAACGGCTGCGTTATCCTGCCTTCGTAACATAACACTTGCACCTTCAGCCGCAACACGCTCATATTTATTATCCGATAAAAGCATGGAGTTAAGCACCATTGAAAGTTCATTTGGGCCACCGTTTCCTTTTGCGATATCCTGTAGTTTTTGATTCATAGTGCATCACCCCATTCTTGTGCAGTCATCGATTTTGATATTGCCATTAGTTTCTATCCATAGCCTTGCCCCACAACTTAATGGGGCATCGTTGTTGTAAACCAATTTGGATTTTCCTTCAATGTCGATGTTAGTTGCCCTAATTGAGCCTTTACTTGTTTGAATTGTTATTGGGGGCTTTACATTCTTTGGGTTTTTTCTATTAAATCCCATCATGGCCTGGTTTATGTGTATTCTTTTGACGTTTCCTGTTGGTATTGTCTTTCGCCTTAGATTGCACGATCTATAAACGGCAAATTTTCCGTCAGCATGTTTCACGACCTTAGCATTCATTCCTAATTCCCTGTGCCTTAATGCGACCCGCCTTGCTGTTGTTTTGTCAAGGCTATGGTCGCTAAGCCTATGGAGTCGGCCTCCAATTTTACGCCTAATTGCAACCATGATTAAACCCCTTCAAACAGATATCGCAATACAAACCCTTGGGTTTCTTCCAAATAGCGAGCTTCGACATAAGGCACTTCACTACGGACTGGAACCGTTCCTCTTTGGTTTGCTTTGCCTCTGGTGATAGATAAGTTCCTTCCGGATTTTTCCAAATCACGGCTTGCTCTTAGTGTTGCATCCCAATCGGGTAAATGAGTTGTCAGGGCTTCGCCTGTATCATTGTCGTAAATTTTGTATTTGTAATTGTTGATGATTTCATTTATAATGCTGGCGCTCGCTCCGCTTTTTCTTGCCAATTCTGCCAAAGCAACTCGGTTTTGCTCATCTGCACCAGCAAAATCAACTCCAATAAATTCGGCACGTTCTCTTGAGTCTGAAGTCGGGTTAAGGTTTGTTTGGGGCAGAATCCAATTTCTTAAAATCGATGCTGGGATTGAGCCCTGTGGCAACTGTTTACCATCTACATAAAGTTCAAAATCTCCTGCTTCGAGTCGATAGTCTTGGGTTCTTCCAGAAACCTCCCATCCGGCCCAATTCCCAAGTGAGTCAATTGTAATCTCTCCATCTATAATTGCAATTCCGGGCGCTACTCTGCCGTATTTAGCATATTCATTTGACGAATACTGTTCGAATGAGTCTGAAAGTAAAATTGCTTGATTTGTAGCTTGTCGCATGGCGGCTAATTCGCTGCCTTGAGAACCTACGTCGTAGAATTCCGCACCCACTACTGATCCTAATGAGTCAATTGTGATGAATGCGCTCTTGGTTTGGAATAAATTCTCGTTATTTGTTACGGTTCCGAGATTGCCCGCTGTGCGATAAGTCCAATATCCGGCTTGTGACCCTGCTGGAAGTTCCGGTTGTGATCCTCCGAGGGCTGGATTGATAGTGGATTGGGAAAATACGTCAGTTGGTTCATATTCACGTCCGGCGAAATTTAGTTTTCCTTCACCATCATCCATTTGTGTTCTTAGCATTTCATCGAATGATGAGTCCAAAATATTCATCAATGCTTCATCAAGCGATTGCCCATCTTTTTGGGTGTCTTCGACTAACGCCAAGGAATTGACGACTCTTTTTGTCTCTTGGGCTGTCTTGTTTATGTTTTCAGGCAATAAGCCTGTTTCGTTGAATTCTCTTGCAAACCAATCGTCTAATTCAGTCAAGAACGCATCATCGTTTTGGACGGTTTCCCCGTCATCTAAGCCAAACAAATCAAAAATATCCACGTCTTGAGAAGGTTTCATAATTTGATTGCCGGTTACGGGATCTTTAACCTCTAAAAAGTCAAAGTCAAATCCATCATCAGTTTGCTGTTCTCGAACAGCGAGGGCGGTTGTTGCATCAAAACCTGATTCAATGCCCAATTCGGACGTGCCCAAAATGTCATCGAGCATGCCTGCAAACAAGTTGTTGGCTTCGACTTCTCTTTTCCGCTCAACGTATTCGTTTACTGGGTTATTTAATGTGTCAAGGGTTCTAATGGCCTCATCGCCTCCAATGTTTCTTAGGTTTTCCCGCCATGAGAGGGCTGGGTTGTATCCTGGTAATGTTTTCAAGTAGTCATTTAACGCCACGCTATCCACGTTTTGAGTCCCAACCGAACCTTCAAATTGACGCCAAGGGATGCGTTCGAAGTTGTATGATCGGACTTGGGGTGAAACATATAGTCTGGTTCCTGAAGCCGTTGGGATGATTCTCACGTTCCGCCCTAAACCTCGCAATTTAGGTGCAACCCTCATAGCCAAGGTTTTGTTAATTGGTTTTGACCCAATATAGTCGATTCCCTTTATTTTCCTTAAATATCTTCGTTGCATTTTTAATTCCTCACAAGATTAGCGTGTTCACATAGATCAACAAGGCTAAAACAACCTTGGCAGACAATGATAGGTAGATGTAGTAGAGTTCGCCGGTAAAATAACCATTTTTGTAAAACCCTTTGATGAATTGCAAAGCATGATTGACGGCAAACACGTTGAAGAAGGCGAATTGTACAAACAATATGACCCAAACAAAAGAGGGTATTTCTGAATAACTCACGCCAAGCTGTTCTATGTTTATGATGAGGGCTCCATAAAGAGCAATCCACGGTCCCAGGCCGGCGATGCAACCGAATATGAATGCGGTCCAGTCTGTTTTCTCTCTGTCTGGGGGATTCATAATTTCTGAAATCCACCCGAAAAGGATCATAGAGATATTTGCGAATGATACGGCAATGAGCGCTGCTAAGTTAGTGATTCCAGAAAGAGCCATAAGTAGCAATATCATAACTGTTGAAGAAAGGGAGTATTCAATCCACCTCAAAGGGTTGCGTCCCATGTTTATGTTTTTTCTGTAGTATTCTTGGAATACAAATGCCGACAGATAATGAAATGATGCCGATAGGAAAGAAAATGCTGCGACCCAGTATGCGATGGTCATTTGAAAATTGTTGATGATAAATTGTTCACATAACCCTTCGTTAATGCAACCTGGTGGCCCTGCGGCAAATGTGCTGCTTATTGCTATTTTGAATTCAGGATTGCTAAAAATAACCATCAGTGAGGCAAGTATTAGGTGGACCGTACCCACAAATATGTTATTCAAGCGAAGTTTCCGGAACTTTTCATCTTCCTCAACAGAAATAACTTTCACGAATCGCCGTTTTCCAGGGGCTTCGGAGTTGTAGGATTTGGTTTCAATCCTGGGTTTGATTGTTTTCTTGACGTCTGTTTTGTCGGCGGGTATGTTTTGGTGCCGATCATGCCCTGCATAAACAGAATATCCATAAGGCCTTTCTATAACTCTGGCAAGCTCGCCGTTATCCCGCAACTTATTGGCGTATGATACTGCTTCGGACTTGGTTTTTGATCTCTTGATTTCAACAAAAGGGTATTTGTCATCGAGCCTTGTTTTCAAGCGCCTAACACGCGGTTGGGGTTGGCTCATGATTTTTCATCTCCCTATTCGTTTTCAATTAACCCCTTGATATGGAGCAATAAGCACACATTGTCAATCTATTCCAAACCTCTGGTTTTTGAATACCTTCTGCCTGGTGCAATCACCCAGTTCGGGAATTCGTCTTTGTATTTGATTCCATTTTTGGATATTTTATCGACCCTGATAACTCTCCCTTGGCGTCGTAATTCACCCAGGCGGTTGGCGACTGCTTTGGTGGTCATGCCACCCCAGCGCTCTACCCTGCGATTGTCGTTTAGTTTTGAGATTCTTGCGGCTGTTGCAGCACCTCCATCACTTTCTATAGCAGATAATACTTTTTCATGTTCTCTTTCTCTTCTTGCGATTCGCCTTTCTCGATTAGAAGCGC
>TARA_B110000858_G_scaffold45374_1_pt1 | contig 12012 bp, 13 predicted proteins | sample TARA_B110000858 | Tara Oceans TARA_B110000858 (sample SAMEA4398247) | marine metagenome | biome: Polar Biome; feature: [SRF] surface water layer (ENVO:00010504); material: water (ENVO:00002006), including particulate matter (ENVO:01000060) such as... | depth 5 m | reverse complement strand
TAGTATAAACTGTATTATCAGCGTCCATATCTTTTATAAGATCAATATATATTTCATTTAATACATTATACGAAAATATTGCTTTATTAGATTCTGACTGATAATGTACAAGTTTAAGTTTTGCTGTCGCATTTTCAAGTTCCAATTCTTGTATATATTTAACATTATCCTCCATTTTTTTCATATGCTTATCCAAAAAGGCCCTATCTATCTTAGTAGATATATCTTCATTCATTTTAACTGCATTCTGACCATTTTTAATTATTATATTTGATAAATTAGTAACCGTATCTTTCAATGATGTAATTAAAACGTCTTTTTGTCTAATAAGTTTATTAATTTTAATAGTAAATTCCAGCCCCGATATATCCGAATCAGGCGCATCCGGGGCATCCGGGACATCCGGGACATCAGGGGCATCCGGGGCATCCGGGGCATCTGGGGCGCTATATACTTCCATCGTGTAATAATATAATAAATTAAAACTAAAAAATAAACGGTATATAAGCTCTCATAATTTATTAATGCTTAAAGACTATGCGTAATTTATATTAAACGTTATGACTGATAATAATAATGTAGATGAAACCCAGGGAGCGGCAATAGATGATGAAAAACCGATTTACGAGGAACTACGTAAATTCGATGATTTAGAAATAAATGAAGAAATATTGAGGGGAATTTATGCGATGGGATTTGAATATCCTTCTGCTATTCAGAGACTTGCGATACGACCGATGTTAGATAAATACGATTTAATTGCGCAGGCGCAATCCGGTACTGGGAAGACTGCCACATTTTTAATAGGTGCCCTTCAAAAAATAGATAAAACTATAAAAAAACCACAGGTTATTGTATTATGCCCAAGTAGGGAGTTGGCTCAACAAATTCATTTTAATTTAGAGGGCCTTAATGCGTATCGTAAAGTAAGTTCGGCTCTAATAATGGGTGGAACTCTTGTAGAAGATAATTTCAAACAACTCGATAAGGGAGCACAATTTATAATAGGCACTCCTGGAAGGGTATTTGATATGATGAAACGATATGTATTGAAAACCGACCATGTTAAATGCTTCGTAATGGACGAAGCGGATGAGATGCTGTCTAAAGGATTTAAGGATCAGATATATGAAATTTTCCAATTTATTCCAAAACAGGCCCAAATCTGTATATTTAGTGCGACTCTGCCACAGTCCGCATTAGAAATCACAGACAAATTTATGAAGAATCCTAATAGAATACTTGTTAAAACCGATGAAATAACATTAGAGGGAATCAAGCAGTTTTATTTAGGAGTAGAGCATGAAAACTGGAAAACGGCGACATTGTTTGATCTATACGATAATCTTTCTATGAAACAGACGATAATATTCTGTAATTCGAAACGGAAAGCGGAGTGGTTAAAAGACCAATTAACTGCTGAAAATTTCACAGTTTCCTGTATTCATAGTGACCTGGCACAAGTAGTTCGAGACAAAACCATGAAAAATTTCCGGCTTGGAACGAGTCGAATACTGATCGCGACAGATGTAATTGCCAGAGGAATAGACGTTCAGCAAGTAGAGGTTGTCATTAATTTCGATATACCGCGTGAAATAGAAACGTATATTCATCGCATCGGGCGTTCTGGTAGATTTGGTAGAAAAGGTGTTGCTATAAATTTTGTTACGGATAAAGAGTTTGGACATATGCAACACATTGAGCAACATTATCATACTACTATAGCACCGTTACCTGAAAATATTAAAGAATTGATTTCATCATAATTACACGATAATTTCATCATAATTACACGATAATTTCATCATAAATAATATTATTATTACTAATATTATTTATTACTAATAATAATATTATTTATTACTAATAATATTATATTATATGTATATTATATATTATGATACAGTTTCTACGTGATAAATTCCAGGAATTAACTAAAATGCAACTTATAGCAATTGTATGTGTTTTAGTAATTATAGGGTGTAAGGTATTACATCTCTGTTGTTCTAAAACAGAACCTTTTACAAATCATTCTGGTAATAACCCGGCGGTTTTTAGAATGTTTCATGTAACTTGGTGTGGACATTGTAAAGAAGCAAAGCCCAAATTTATGGAATTCATTAAAAACAATCCGGATATTAACACAGAAATGATAGATGCCGAAGATACCGCAAATGCCGATGTAGTGGCCGCCCATGATATAGACGGATACCCTACATTTATACTAACTAAAAATGGAACGGATATCGTATATAAAGGCGAGCGTACGGAGGCCGGATTTAAAGCCTTTATGGATGAGAATAAATAAATATATTTAATTAACATTTTATTAAATAGATTTAAATAAGGCTGTATGGGTTATTATCATTATTACTGGCTTGTAAAGTGCCATCGCCTTCGGCCCCATGAAGAGGATATTGAACGGTGCCTGATGCCGCCGCGTCAGTAGCATTATAGTTGGAGCAATTCGCAACAGGCAAGCCGTTGGCAAAATGTTCGTTTCCAACCACGTTATTTACGATACCACCAACATCTCTAAAAGTATTTCCGAGTAGGTCAGTCACACCGCCAACAGTAGAACCAACTACCGATGTTACACCGTCAGCAGTATCCGTTACCAAACCAGCAACTCCGCCTACAGTAGAACCAACTAAATTAGCCACGCCACCAACTGTGTTTCCGAGAACATTTGCGACATCGCCGACGGTCCCGCTTAATACATTCGCCGCGGAGCCAACTGATGAACCTATTAGGTCAGCTGTGCCCCCAATAGCACCAGATATATTATGGACCTCGCCAGACACCAGATCGGAGGCACCAGTTACTGTATCAGATACCCATCCAGAAACATTGGCTACCGTATCGTTTAATAAACCAGATACATCACCGACCGTATCATTTACTAATCCAGAGACATTGTCCACTGTATCAGTCATTACACCGGATGTATTTACAACGGCATTGCCTACAACACCAACAGTTCCTACGGCGGTATTGTGTAAACCAGAGCCCGTCCTGGTTACAAGATTGGCAGCAGCCTGGCGGGTTGTACCAAGTGTTTTCGACACAGTTCCTAATACATTATGCGTGTGTAAAATATTTAAAGTTACCATAAATATAATTGTAATTGTCAAGGCTCCTATAAAGTCACGTTGAGACATATATACTATTAAAAATAGAACAGCCATGCGGAATATAGCATTGTCAAATAAACCAAAGAGAGAAGGTGGTAATCTCTCGTGTAAATGAGGGCCATACATGGCTAAGAATATTGATAGCACTGAGAATACATATACATTTTCAACAAGAATATCCGGATTAACAAGACGTCGGAGGGCATTTATAACTTCTTCCATTATATAATAGATTAATAAATTTTTTTATAATAATGTTAGTATTAATTAATTAATAATTATACTTTAGGTTTATTTTGATTTGTCGCGTCGCCATCAAACGAATGTTTATTTGCCTGTAATAATAATTTGTTAAGATTAGTTTTGGTTTTTCGCAAAGCCTTACTGTAATCATTGCACATTTTACTATTATTTTGTGAACAAAATTTACCGGCTTTTTCTATAGTATCGCAAAATGCATGTTTCTCTTCTTTAGATTGAAAAGATACAAAGGTTTCGGCATCTCTATTATGTGATAATTTGTATGCTATATAACCAATAATTAGTATACATACGAATGTGTGACTAATTGTTACATTTCCAATGTAATAGTATGACATATATACCCATCCTGCTAAAATTATTAATATTATCGAGCTATGTTCGTCGTCTTGTAAATTATTCATTATATATTATAGTTTAATATTATTATACAATATTAAATTAAATAGTTCTAAAAGGTGTAATTATCTACAGTTTGTTGTAACTGTGATTGATAATCAGATAAGTTATTTTTGGGAATATTTTCAGTTGTAAAATTTTCAACAACAGTATCAACGTCACCAACGTCACCAACATCGTTGTAGTCTTCATCTACTTGGAGTTCAAATCGCTCAATATTATTCCAGAACCCTGTATTATTTGATTTTAAATCGGCACGAGGTTCACTGTAAAAATTCTCTAAAGATGATTCTGTCTGAATCTCGTCCCTATTTTCAGAAACAGCCTCCGGGACGGTGTCCCCCGGACCTCCTTCAAATGACTCTTCGTAGAACTCGGCTATATCTTTAAAATCACTAAACGATTCAGCACATTTGTTGTTAAACTGTTCAATGTGGGACTGTGACCCCGATATACTTATGCCTATCATGAATCCAATAGATAATATCAATGCTAATTGTAGATTTTTATTAGAAAGGTATATTATCATTGCTATAATACTAAATCTGAATAACTTACATTCAAATATATTTCTTATATTCTCGGGTAATACGGGTTGTAATCGGGGTCCATATAATCCAACAACTATTGCTAAAACACCGTACATAACAATGTCTGTGTTAATATTTGCTAAGTCAATCATTATATATTATATATATAAAAAAGATTTATTCGTGTGAATTTATCTCATCATTTAATGATTGGATCATATCTACGACGTCGTCATTATCGGAGAGTGTATCTGTTTTATGATTACTAACAGATTCTCCATAACGTGATATGTATTTTGTTTTAAATTCATTGTAACCAGAGCGTATAAGTCTATATTTAATATCACTATCAAATGTCATTTCCAATACACTATAGTCTACAATAATTTCGATGATATGGTCATTATAAACTTGTTTTAAATGATTCGTCATTATCCCCATTACACATTCGGATACTCTATACATATAGTGCCCTATTGTGTTTATATTTCGTATCGTATCAGACTCTGTTATAACTATTCCTAAAGTGTGCTCCATATCATCTTTGAAATAATTGATGGGAAAATTGTTACTAAATGCCCCGTCTATATAAACCGAATTATTATAATTAACAGCATTATAACATATAGGAATACTTATAGAAATACGGATAGCGGTATGAAGTGGCATATCGGGAGTGTGCTCTATAGAGAAAAATTCACTGGTATTTTTAGATAGGTTTGTTCCAAGTACTATCAACTTTATATCAGGATTATGATTATGAAGGTCTTGAAATGTAGCATTTTCGTTATTTAAAATTTTCTTAAATAATATTTTAAATATTCTGGTAAGTTTGTTACCATCATCTATACCATACGTATTAGTTATGTTAAAAATGGCAGTAGTATCGAACTTAATAATATGTTCTATAGATATTGATAATATAATCTGTTCAAGTTGTCTGCTGGTAAGACCCAATGCCATCGTTAGGGCGAATATTGCTCCCGACGACACTCCTAAAATAGTTTCTATAGATTTAGCAATATCCAACTCCTCAATAGCCTTTATAACCCCTATATAACTAATGCCTCTGACTTCGGCGCCACTAAATACTAAATTTTTTATCGACATTTAATTACATTAACTGTGATGTTTTTAATTAAAAATTAATATATATTAGATAATTAATATGATAAATATATTTAATTTAAATAAATCTCGCGACGAATGTGAAGTAAAGCGCTTTACTACATATAGGAAAATATTAGAAAAATGTCACAAGAGAATAGAGTTAAATAGTGTTAAAAATATATGCCATTGTATATATGTTATCCCTAAATTAGTGTATGGGCTTCCCGCATATGACCAGATTAAATGTGCTGAATATTGTATAGATAAATTAAAAAAAAATGGATTCGTTGTAGTATATACCTATCCTAATTTAATGTACATTTCGTGGGAACATGTCCCATCGGTCATACGAAATCCGGAAGTTAAAAATATGGAAACAGACCTATTGACAAATCCTTACAAAGACTACAGGTCTATAATTTATAATTTAACTAATATTGATAATAATAGTAATTTAGAGTATTTTAATAAAAATTTATTAGAATATAGTAAAAATGACGATGAGTAGTGTATTTAAAATCTCCGCATAAGTTTTGTGATATTTTCCATCATTAGTATTATAATTATTCCAGCAGTTATAAAAATAATAATATCCATAAAATTATCCTTATTACTAATACTACCGGCTGAATTTTGTAAATCTGTAATTGTAGTAACCAGGCGTTTGTTTTCAGCCCGGAGTTCATTGATTATTTCTAAAAATTGGACCGAATTACCCATATTCTCATTTACGGGAAGGTTGTCTTGAAAATCTTCCATGATAGATACCGTTGAGTCTAAATCCCTGGCTTTATCATTATAATCATCGTACATTTTAAGGTTATATTCGTTCTCGGGGCTGGTCATATTTCTATATGATTGGTCTCCCGGGTCGTCTACTCCCTCCTTGTTATTTATTTTATGAACTTTACTTTTCCCCAATCTGTCAGATTTTGACTGATGTCCTGGTAATTTATTATAGGTTCTTGACTTGTTAGGAATGCGCTTCTTCTTTACATGTGGTGGGTCTATTTCATATAAATCCGCCGAACCATTAATATTATAATTAATATTATTATCATTTATGGGGGTATTTTCCAGTTCAGGATTGAGACTCTGTGTCCACGCTTCTTCAATTGTACAATAAACCATATTAACTTATATAAAAAAGAGAAAATTAATTTATAAATTAAGCACTTATATTTATACAATAAATAGTATTGTATATTTATAATATTATGTAATACTATATCATATGGATAGTCTGCAAAATATAAATCTTCTGTTAGATCACCCTAAATTTTCTACAGTTTCGTCTCTTATTTTGGCATTATACGCTGGTATGGCCGCACCTGCTTTACCGAATTCGGTAATATTATTCTTTGATACTATACCTGGAAAAATACTATTTTTATTTTTAATCGGATTTATGGCGTCGAGAAATATTCAAGTTGCGTTAATGATAGCCGTGGCATTTGTGGTAACATTACATGTCGCGAACCAGAGAACTACGGAGCAATATATTAATTTCATGGCTCGCGAACGGTTTTACAGTGGTGGACCAGGAGCTGACGCCGATAATATCGCAGAGTTTGAGAACGATGCGATGTCTGAAAATTATATAACCGATGAGCAGACCGAGCAATTTAGAAACTATAGGTTAGAAGGATTTGAAGGCGACGAAGATATAGCCGAGGATCTTGGTGTCAACGGTGATGACGAAGGTGAAGATGTAGATGTTGGTGCTGAAGAGGTTGGTGCTGAAGGCAGTGTTGAAGGCGGTGGTGTAGATGGTGAAGACGAAGATGTTGCTGTTGTTGCTGAAGACGCTGGCGCAGAACATATGGATGATATTGAAGAATTTTATTCCCCAGTTACATCAAGTAATCATTTTTCAAGTGTAAAACCCGCACACAATTTGGCTGGGAATTCGAGCGAAATGTTCGCTCCAGTTAATTTTAATTAAATAACAGTTTATAGAATAGTATAAACTATTATAGTTTTGAGTGAAATAAATTTATTATTTTATATTATACTATGGAGTTTTTTAATAAATTACAGGAAATTTTTAAGACATCGTCTGAAGGCTATATGGATAAATTAAAATTAGACACGTTGTATAGCAATAAGTTGAACGCTGGTATTATTGCATATATATTGATTATTATGGTATTCCGACCCTATAAAGCACGCGAGTTAGCTAATAAACCATATGTTCAATTATTTATGACTGGGATAATTATATATGTATATAGGACTAGCCGGTATACAGCAGCATTGCTAACGGTCGCCTTTTTAAGCTCTATAACGCTTGAAAATGACACTGTTCATAATAGAAATATTCCTAATATGCCTATTCAAAATAGGGAAACATTTCAGGGTAATGGTGATAATGATAGCGACGATGATAGCGACGATGATAGTAATGATGCCATAGTAGATAATATGAGTGATAGCGGCGTTGATAGCGACGATGATAGTGACAATGATAGTGACGATGATAGTGACGATGATGATAATAGTGGCGACGAAAAATTCGTTAAAACATCCGAGTCCGCTAAAAAAACTAAAATGGAAAATTTTAATATGGCAGAATTATTTCCGAAAAATTCGTTAAATGACACCTTTAAAGATTTACACGTTGCCATACATAAATTAGAAAATTTTGTAAATTCAGATGTCCAATAATTAAAAAATATTATTATAGTACGAAATATGTTAATGAATGTTCAAAATATAACATCTGGAATAAATAATAATAAGTATTTTTATGCCATAACGATGATATTACTTAATATGGGAGCCAGATATATTGAGATGGACTTAGTGGATAATCACCGAAGATTTCTATCATCGAAGCTTCTTCGAAGAATAATTATATTTACAGTCGCATTTGTGGCAACCAGAGACGTCGTTGCGTCATTAATAGTAACGGCATCATTTGTCATATTAGTGTTAAATTTATTTAATACTAATAGTAAATATTGTATAATCCCACAGTCTTATCTGGATATTGATACGAATAATGACGGGAAAATAAGCTCAGATGAAATTAAACAAGCGTACGATATATTAAAACGTGCTGGAAAGTTACATTAAACAATAATACTATTATTTAGTTTAACTTAAATTAAGATTTATGGATCGGCTTGGTCTACCTTTTGATAAATTTATTTTTCGCCCACCATTTACCCTTCTGGAGCTACGCGATACTACGTCAGATACACTATCCCTCGATATAAGGTCATCTGTATTTGATTTCAATTCATTTAAAATATCATCTACTCCTACCGGAGCAGGTATCTTTCGGGTGCCGTTATTAAACATGGTCGGTTTGTCTGAAATTTCGGAAATACCTCTGACATTTTGAGGCATTGGGTTACCACCTTGTGTATATACAGGGGCCGGGCGGGAAGATTGCGGTATATTGCGATGTGTTGGGATATGGGGTGGTTGGCGAGATTCGCGCGGTTGAGTGGGGAACCCCGATTGTGGTGGGGTATATTGTTGTCCCGGGGCAAAATTATTAAAAAACTTAGCAGCCGGTTGCTTATCGCTGTCCATTTGATTAATGGCGGCATTCGCAAATTGTTTCATCAACTCTGGATTTTGTTTCATTATATCTTCCATACCAGGGACTGAATTTTTAAACATTGAATTCGTAATATGATACATAAAAGCAGACCCACCCATCATAAATAGTAACTTAAGCTCAGGTGCGATTTGCGCTTTTTCCTTATATTTTTCATGTAACTCTTCAAACACCTCATTATATTCGTCAATCCCTTCATTTACTTGCTCAGACCAGCCATCTAATCTAAAATCCAAAATATCTAATTTATTATTTAACAACTCTGTTCCTGTGGCAAACGCAACTAAACATTTTCGTTGAAATTTTACAGAACTTTCTAATTCACGCTGTTTTTTTATTTTATTATATTCAGACTGCATTTCTAATAAATCGCTTGACATATTGAATTTACGCGAACCTTGAACACCGAGTCTTCTATATTTTTCCAATTGCCATAATATTTCTTCTTTATCTTTTTTTTCCTGTAACATTTCTTCGGGGGAACGACGTGGGGGCTCGTAGTAGGATTGGTTATAATTATCGTCACGAGGTCTATGCCGGGGGGCATCGTATCTATCAGAAGTATCGCGGCCATCATATTGTTGCGGTTTTCTATAACTTTCGTAGTCATCGTCGTTCCTATTATCGTTCCTATTATCGTGCCTAGTATCGTTCCTATTATCGTGCCTATTATCATTATGCTCTGTCTCGGGGTCTTTATCAGAAATTGATATAACAGTATCTTGTATATCGACTAATCCATGTCTATTTGCTTCTTTCGCATCCGTGTCATCTATGATCGCGTCTATAGCATCTTGACTTAATCGCGAAGTTCGGTCTAAATGAAGGTCGTCTATTAATTGATTTGCGTTAGTATTATTAAATGAAAAATCTATGTCTTCTCCCGCATGAGTGTTAAGATTGATCACATTACCTTTTTTTGATATAATATCGACAGGTTCTTCTCTACCCTTTCCTACATCATTTAAATCAATTGGGTCTAATACATTATCCCCCTCCTCCCTCTTGGCCATTTTATCCTTGTTAACTAACAAATCTAATCCAATTGTAACATCTTTATTAGATGATAATTCTATCTTATCTTGCATATTATCATATCTAATTTGTTCACCAGATTCATGAATTTTTTGTATTTTAATATTTTCCTCGTTGCTCCCACCACTAATAACGTCAGCAATATCATTATTAATTAAAAAAGCTTTATTTTGAGTCATTTTTGTATCAGTCGAGTTTGCATCGTTCATCCTTTTATATTTTTAAGATAACTATTCTTAAATAATTACGCATTGTTTCTTTTTATAGTATGTTAAACATTGTAAATATGAATCCGCTAAATCGTCCTTTTTATTATTATTATTAAAAAACTCTAATTGAGTAGGATTGTTTAATAGGAATATCCTGGTATATTCAATTGACAAATGTTTACGCCCCGAGTATGTTTTAGGGTCATAATCTGTTTCTAATGCGGGGCCGTCATATATGTCTAATTTCCGACTCGCATTAAATAACGCGATACTTGTAACAGGTGACTCCTCTATAGTAACTCCATATATTAGAAAAAAAGTATATACAATCATTTGTATCGATTTCATAGTAGGATTTTTCAATACAGGTTGGTTTTCAATGACAACTATATCTACATCTAAAAAATTTGGTTTAGTCCGCAATTTACGTATTAATTCACTAGATAAATCCAAGATGTTGACAGATTTGGTGTTAATAATGGAAACTTTCTTAAGTTGTTTAGAACTGTAGGTGGCGTTCGCGTTTTTTTGACAAGTAATTTTTTTACAAAAGCCAATCCGATGGTCCGTATCAGTTTTAACTGACACAATAGCATCGGACGTGCATGCCTTACCATTTCGAACAACCGAACATTTAATATTTTTTTTAAGAAAAAGTTCCATAATATCTAGAATACCCCAGTCTAATATTGTATGACTATTGTCCTTAAATTCTACAATACAATATGCTAAATTTTTAATTCCGACGTCGAATGATAAAATCTTAACCATGTGCGATATATAAAATATAACGTGTAGTTTTAAGTAGGGAGTTTTAAGTAGAGAGTTATTATTTAATAAGCCATTTATGAATCCTTTTATGAATATATTTACTAAATAGTATTATAAATCATAACGTTCGTTTCTTCGTAGCTATACGCATTGTAATCAGATTTATCCGGCGTCAGATTTTGAGTAAATACAACATTCTCCAACGGCGACTTGGCACCATTACAGTGGCTATATCGTAGATTAATATATCTAATTTTATTACGCCGCATATCAGAGTAGTTGTCGCTAATAAAATCATTTATTTCGGACGAGGAAGTTAGACCTGTATGAGTACATAGTTCCTTGTATAAATCCCGTTTCTCAATCCTTTGTAAAATAGACTTTGACGTTTGTAAATCATTATTAGTAGTATGTAATAGAGTGCTGTATATACTATCGTCCAATTTGAGAAATTCCGGCCCACGAGACATATCATTAAAATCGTATGTATCATTGGCGGCCAGCATAGCATCTCCAAGCATTAATTCGATTAATTTCGCAGTTTTGTGATTATAAATATCTTTGTGAAACTTGTACCTTGTAGAAAACATATTTTGAATATTAGAAGCAAGACTATGATTATATACTATATTCTCTCCCTTTACCACCGATTTATTTATAATCCTACTTGGATTGAACGAATAATCTAATCCAATATGTTGGGCATCCCGCTGTAGATAATCAAACTTATCCACATCTATATTCGTTTTTGTATTATTTATAATGTGAAATAATGGGTTTGATATATATTGATTTGTAACCGGCTCGATCATCTCTTTAATATAATCAATCGCATAAGCACTTGATAGTCCCGGTAGGGTCCCTACATCCTTAAAAACATACTCGACGATCTGCCTGGACCGCATTTCATGCGTGTTCGTATGGTCTTTAAGAATAACATTATCGAAAACATGTGAGAATGGACCGTGTCCTAAATCGTGAAATAGTCCTGC
>TARA_B110000858_G_C17809611_1_pt1 | contig 12024 bp, 4 predicted proteins | sample TARA_B110000858 | Tara Oceans TARA_B110000858 (sample SAMEA4398247) | marine metagenome | biome: Polar Biome; feature: [SRF] surface water layer (ENVO:00010504); material: water (ENVO:00002006), including particulate matter (ENVO:01000060) such as... | depth 5 m | reverse complement strand
TCCATTAGTCCAAGGAAAACCAGTGATATAATCAGCTCCGCCATTTTGATACCTGGGATTAGTCGTAGAACCCGTGTAATGCGGCTGAATCTCATCACCAAGTGTTATAATATATATTTTTTCTGCGTCAGCAGGGAAGCCAGCCAACCCAGGGTCCATTAATTTTTGCCTATCTAAGGTGGTTAAACCACTTGCATCCGCAGCGTAAGGAGCGTTTCCAGCAACAAGATTGGCTGAAGAAGCTTGACCTGCATAGGTTCCAACTATAGCGTTAGGACCCCAAAAACCACCAATAGTTTGTGATTCATTAACCCCAGCACTAACTCTTTTGGTGTGGTTGTGGGTAGGACTAACGTTTGCGGCCCACCCAACAGGGTACTCCCAGGCAACCACGTGTGTCACATGCGATTCATAAGCGTCTGCGCCATTAAGAGCCGCGTCACACGCTGGATATCCGTCACAAGCATTAACATTACCACCCGCGGTACTACAACCAGCGGGACCAGGAAATTGTCCCAAATTTGCATCACAATTTGACTGTCTCCAGTTGGGATGGTTGGCGTATATATCTTGTAAATCTGTACGCAGGCAATTAGCGTCACCATAACCCCCAATAATAGCATCAATAGTTGGTTGAGTTACATGATCCATACTACCACTAATATCTTGTATTATTTTAATATAAGTATTAGGGGTTATGTCAGGCATATCGCATCCATAGTCGTTTACGTTATTACCTGTATAAATACCCTTTGATAAGCATGGCGCGTTTGGATACACACCACTAGGTAAATCCGTTTGTGCGCAGTCTCTTCCACCATCTTGTTGGGTGTTTAAGTAGTTTACGGCCGCTGTGTTTGTACAACCCCTAATTAACTCTTGGCAACAGTTATCCCAACCATCCGCTGTCATATAAAGTGGATTTAACTCTTGCCCAATGTATTCAGCCTCTCCATTACAATCACATGTTGCTGCTGGATCGTAATCATATGCCGCGGTGTCTGTACATCCAATTTCACAATTGTAACAAGTACCATCATCAGCATTGGCATTTGGATCGTAGTTTGAAGCTGATGCGTCTGTACAACCTTCGTTATAGCATGAACCATCATCACACGTTGCTAATACATCATAGTTAGTAGCCGTTGCATCCATACAACCGTGAACGCAAAAATCACACGCGTAAGGATTTGTGTTTGTAGGCGTATCATCTCCTTCATCCTCATATTCATCACCAAATCTGGCCATTCCTTGATCAATTCCACCTGCAGGCTCACCATTACAAGTAGCTAAAGGGTTGTAGTTATTAGCGCCCACTTGCATACATCCGTAAACACAATAAACACAGCTTCCATCGTCTTGATTAGCAGCTGCATCATAGTTAAGTGCTCCATCAACACCAACTCCAGCGCCATCTATAGTTACACTATCTGTGCAACCATAATTATAAGTACAAGTACCATCATCACAAGTAGCATCTATGCTGTAATCACCTGATACTGGGTCGGTACAACCGTACACACAGTAAATACAAGAACCATCATCAACATGTGCTGTTGGATCATAATTAAAAGCACTTGAGTCAGTGCAACCTTCTTTGTAAAGACAACAATCGTCACACGAAGATTCCGCATAAGGATCAAAGTTTATAGCATTGGCATCCAAACAGCCCTCGCTGTAAATACAGCATCCGTAACAAGGTAATCCAGCTGGGGGATTAAAACCGTTAGTGTTTCCTTGCCCAGCATAGTTAATTGCCGTTGTATCTAAACAACCTTGAACCGTCTCTACTTCAGTGATCTCTTCATATCTACCTAAACCTTGTGCTGAAAATTCACCAATATCTATTCTATCGCCTTCTCCAGCGTCAGAAAAACCTCTAATATAATTAAACCACTTGTTTTCTTTGTTTATAAATTCAGACAACAAACCTTCCTGCATATCTGTTTTTAACTCCTCGACCCTCCAGCCATCTTTAGGATAGTTGTCATAATATATTTCACCAACCGCTAGTCCTTGGCTTGGTTTTGGCGCTTTGTTTGTGTCATAAAGATAATAAACATTGTTTTGCTTTAAAGTTACCTCAGCTTGACTTCCTTCGTAGTTTATTGTTTTAAATCTTTTAACGCTACCTTGTTCTCCATTAAACATTACTGTTACAGATGAAAAAGAAGGTACATCATAAAAGTTGTTTCTAGACGATGTTATTATTATTTCTTCATCTGCAAAAACGTGTACTGTGTTTGATATAGTTATCACAGCCGTGGTAGGGCCTGAATAAGCTACATCAACAATGGTAGTTTGTAAAGGTATACCGTTTCCAGAAACAACCATGTCTTTCACTATCGTATAATCAGAGGCTGATCGTAATGAATCCTTAAGCATTATCTCTATAGTAGCACTATTGCTTTCGTCGACAAGTATTAGCGCTCTCATTTTTATATCTTGATTATGCTTCCAAACCTCAGCATTACCAACGTTATCACCATAAAGAAAGCCTAGTGGTGACTTTAGTACTATATCGTCAGTTCTATTAAATATGTTAGATGGAAAAGTGTAGTATTCATTTTTGTAACTAAAACCACCTTGCTGTATAAAACTTTTAAAGCTAACCCAACCTTTTCTAGATTCAGTGTAACTAACGGTATAGGCTGACATTCCCGAAAGAGTTTTGTCATCACCGTAAACAGTGTTGGTTTGTAGTTTTACAAACTCAGGCTCTGGAGTTTCGTAGGTTTCTATAGTCAAGTTGTACTCGTCTTTTCTGTCATCAAAACTACCAACAAGTCTTTCCGCAAATTTAAGTCTATCTTTAAACCAATCCTTCATACCGTAGTCCGATATGTTACTCAAACCATCTTTAGACAATCTTAGTACAGCACCTCTAGTTTTATCCGTAAAGTATATTCTAAAAGATTCAGAAGCAAATGATTCTGGATTTTTAGACATTCCATACTCACCACTAAATGGCATTGCTTGGCCTAACACAGCTGCATTTGACGTTACATTAGAGTTTCCGTCGGCATTGAATAAGGCGTCTTTTTTAGCTAATATTTTAAATACTTTGTTTTCACAAAAAGTAACTAAATCAGAATCTCTTGTGTGTAGTTTTTGTATGCTACCATTAACAGGGTTTAAATCCTTTGTTATAGGTTCCGCTTGAATGAACTGATTTGTACTATTAACACCACTAGTAGAATTGTATATTCCTGAAAATATTAAGCTAGATGGTTTTCTTTCTTCTTCGTACTGCTCTGCTAAAGGCATAGATGCTTTTACTCCTTTATCAATAGTAACAGCGTTGTAGTCGTCTCTTACTCTATTTGATTCAACACCGTTACCGTAAGAATAGCAATTAAACCAATTTAAACTTCTTCTCTCACCATGTACCACTGGTTCTATTTCCATAGCCAAGGCATTTCCACTGAATAATCTTTTTACAGTAAAATTTGCAAATTGAGAATCCATAAACCTACCATAAAAACCTCCTTCTCCATTCCAAAAAACACGACCAGTATTTGGCGTAGAGCCATCAGCTAGGTATTGTGGCACCGCAAGAGAAGTTCCACCTGACCCAATGCAGCCGGGTCCATTTAAGTATATTATGTTACCATCAACTCCATCAACGTAGGTTCCCGAGGGCTTGCCACTAGGTCCACAATACTGAATCATAACTCGCGAACCAACTGGTATATACTCCTCACCTCTAGACAAGTAGTCGTACCACCCTTTTTCTGGATCTACATCATTCCTGTGTCTCTCTAGATTTATTGGATAACTTGGACTAGCCGCTTGATATATATCTAAACCAACATCTTCTTTTGGCTCTGTTTCCCATATAGCTGGGTTATTACTCATTGGCCTGTCGGTTTCATCTCCAGAATAAGGTGCTACAATCTCTATAGTAGTGTGGTTTAAACCTCTTTCGTGTAGACCAATATACGCTTCTTGGTTTTGGCTGTAAAAATTACCTGCATCACTATAATTAACAGTGTCAGGTTGGGTGTCTTCTGCTCCACCATTCCTATCATCAGCATTCCAATAACTGTTTAAATTGTAAAAATATCTTTCATCAGGAGTAGCTCCATTCGAAGCCGTAGCTGATCCATATCCATTTACAGTTGTTCTAACGCTATACTCAGGAGCCTCTTTCTCAGCGGTAGACGCTAAAATATTTGCTTGCTGAGCTCCAGTTGCATCTTTTTCTCCAACATGATTTGTTATAGGGTGAAAGCCATTAGGTCCACTACCTATTTTTTTATCTAAAGTTAATGTGTGCCTTGTTCTACGGTTAAGAAAACTACCTCCAGAAGCATAAGGTATACTGTTATACGGACCGGATTGAATTCCTAATAAAAAATCTGACATAAACGCTACGCCTCCAGCAATTCCATCTGGATGAGTATGTGCTGGACCCCAAGTTGGCCACATACCTCGACCACACCCAGATCCCTCATGGTTCTGTAGGGCTAGACTACCGTCGTTAGGGCCGTAGTTTCCGTTTTCGGTGAACGCATATTCTCCAGTCTCAACATCCGGAGTAGCGGCGTCGCCATCATCATCATGCATTTCCATTGGCTTTGAGGTCCCATCTAAAGCTCCCCAAGTACCACAAGGCGCTTCAAAATTATATACGTTTTTAGTGGTAACACCAGTAACAGTATAAATTGTTCCATCAGGATCTTGGCCAAATCTAAAACTAGTACCTACAGTTGCTAGCATTACTGAAAAAGTCAACTCCTCTTGTTGGTACCTAGCCATATCATGGGAGCGGTGACCAACTTTGTTGGATTTACCAATACCAAAAAACGATATATCCATCTTACTAACGTTACCATCGTCCCATATTCCAGCACCAGAATAACCCTGCGCAGAGCCAATCTTGTCAATAAACCATCTTCTCCAACTTCCTTTGAACGGCCAACTACCCCATATTTTTCTTCCAGCGTACAGATCGTACCAGCCACCAGCCAAGCCGTATATAGAGTCTTGAGTCCAATCCTTAACAGCATCACCACCGTGAGGGCCATCACCTCTATCCCATATAGCGGGTTTCCAAAAATTGTTACCACCGTCATGTGGTTGTGGTTCAATTAAATCCTCCCCATCAGGAACTAACGAAGCATCGTACTTGTTCCAACCATACACCTCATTTCTACTAGAGTGCAGACCATAGCCAGGTTGCCAAGGACCACCTGCATAAAATTTGTTGCTCGAAGGCCCAACAGCGTAGGAAGGAAATCTTCTCCCACCATCCGTGCCGGATATAGTTCTAGCGCTACCAATATAACCCAAAGCGTTTGCATAAGCGTCCGAAAGCCAGCCGCCCCCGGATATTACTGGAGAGAACGATGTGCTAGTTGTAGAGTCTAGGTATACCTCACTCTCTTGCTGACCCGGGCCTAATGGCCACACATATTTAGTACCATTACCTTGGACTTGTTGTCCTGAGGCCATGTCATAGCTATTTTGCCATATGTTGTTTGATGAGCCAGGTATTGGTGGTTGAATCAACACTCCGTTGTTACCAACTGCGGGTGCACTTCTAGAGTCAGCATGATAGCTACTAATCATACGAGGTACATCACCTGCGGACATACTGCCAAGCGGATATGCGGTATCAAAACTAGCACCTAGTGGATATGCAGCTTGCGTTTGACTATTATTGCTTGTATCAAACGATATTGGATATGAGCCTTCGCCTGCGATAGGAATGTAGACCTCGTGGTTCCAATCCTGTTTACCTGGATGTGCTGCGCATAAGTAACTAACCTCTCTTGATTGAAGTACTTGAAAGTTTTCTTCAAACTTTGTTTGAGGATCTATTATTGAGTTTTCTATAACAGCGTCTCGCTCTATTTTTACAAAAAACCTTCCCTCAAACTGAGATTTATCTTTTACTATTTGTGTTCTTGCTTCTAGTGATAAACCTCTTGATAGATCTAGTAAATCCGCTGAGAATGCAAAGCCTATTTCAGCTCCTAATACTTTTTCCAAAGTAACTCTGACCAACTGTATTTCGGTAGCGGGTAACTCAACCTGAGATATAACTGAAGATATAGCGTTGCCATTAGAGTCATATGTAAATACCTCCTCGTCTACAATCTCAGGTGGTTGTCCGATATGAGCGATGCTCGCTACATCATACCATTTTGAAAAACTTGTTGATGATGATTTTGAAGATGATCCGGTAGCGGGGTTGTAATTTGAAGCCTGACCAGGCGCTTGAACGAGTCTGATTTGACACGTTGGTTGTTTTATTAAATCTGAAAAAACAGATTGATCCCAATACTCAGCATAAATATCTAAAAATTGGTGATTAGGCAGTGGAAGTCCAGATGGAGAAAACATACCAGACTGCCAGCCACCCGGTTTACTACCGTTACCCCAACCAGGAGGAGGTAGCATCATTGATAAACTACCCCAGTATTGGTTTTCAGTCTTAATAAAAGTTGGGGCATTATTCTTTATTGAAATAACTTTGTACTTAGTATCCTCTAGCACGGGCTTGTTACTATCGTGATATTTTTTAAGCAACAAGGTGGTGTCATCCATTATCTTGTTTCTTTCAGACGAAGGGAAAGAAAGCCAAACCCCACCATCATCAGCGTTATACCACCTATCCATAGCTAAGTTGTAGTACTCGTTAGAAGTTTCTTTTATATAAAAAGTAAACGACTCAGCCCAATCAGGGTAATTAGATTCGCCGTTTCCGGTATCACCTAATGCCACACTCAATCTGTTTGTTTTAAAAGAGCTTTCTTTTTCAACTTTAATAGAGCCTGATTCTGATGTGAGTACAGGAGTTTCTCTACCGTATCTATCCCTATAAACAACGCCCAACTGATATGTACGCATTGATTTAAGAGACTTGTAGGGTTTTGCGTCATCTAAATCTGCTAAGTCAATAAGTGAGTACTCGAATAAAGCACTTGTTTCAACACTAAATATTGGTTTAATTGGAGCACCAGCAGCATCTATAGTCGAATAGTTTTGTAAGTAATTAGCATATATAAGTCTATTAGCTGTCACCTCTTGACCCAAAGCCATTCTAGGTACGTTATCCCAAGGCCTTAGCAATTGATTTGAAGGAACAACAGCGTGTATTAGTTCAGACGTAACTCTATACCTACCTTTGTTTCCTCCTGTACCAGGCGAATTCCAATAGTTGTACAAAGCACCAGCATTTGTAGGAACATCTTGCTTCTTAAAGCTTTCTACAGTGTATATGTTAGGGGAGTTTGATTCTTTGTATAAGAGATCTATCTGCACAACGTCTTTTGGCATGTTTTTAGGGACAAAATTAACTATCTCTAAAGATCTAACTCTGTTTGTCATCCCTAAATTATAACCTTTCTTAGGAACGTAGTCAAAATCTTCTGGTATGAAAGCAATCTCAGACCAAGGTGAGAACACAGAATACTCACCATCCTCGTACTTATATCTATATCCAAATCTAGGGAACTTGTATTCAAACATTGGCTCCTTGTCCTGCAACAATACTGTATAGACATCGTTTGGCCCAATCAATTTAGGTGTACTAGGCGATATTGAAGTAATTACAATCTCTATTCCATCTGGACAATTACTACAACCTTGAACAGGCGCAGCCATGCTTGTTATCGTACCAGATATACCACAACCTTTTTTAACATTAAAGTTATTGTAGAAAGCACCAGATATGCTTAACTTGTCGTTTAAAGCCCAGTCCTCACCAGTTGCAATAGCGTTTATGTTTAATACAACAGTATCTCCGGCTTGTAGCAGGTACCCTGCGTCATCATAAAAAATACTTATATTTCTTTCTAACTGACCCAAAGAGCCATCTGTGTTAAAATACTTACTTACCCCGCTGAAATTCGTACCATTTGGCCACCTATCATTGTAGTTGACATCTATTGTACCATCTTCAAGATATGGCGAGGAAGGATAAGGAACACCACCTGATAGCGATTGAGAATAACTTATACCCATCATAACGCCTTCTACATCTACTACGCCGTCATTGTTATAATCCGGTTGAGTAGTATTGTACATTTCAAGAGTAACAGGAGTTGTTGGTCCTTTCCTTATAACTGTCATGTGTTTTTCTTCCAAATACACAGGTCTACAATCATACGAAAAAACAGTTGGGCTTACCCCTCCTTCACGACCTCTAACAGGCGTGCTTGTAACTGGATCATAAGTGTTTTCTGTTATTGTAGCATTTGGATCACCACTTGGAATACCCAAGTCATCATCACCAAAACTTACTGTTGAAGTAAATCCAGGGTTTGTATTAACCTGAGGGCCAGGGCCAACAGGATCAGGGCCATCATTACTAGGACCACCGCTAGCAGGACCACTACCACCATCATCTACAGGACCAATCTCATCGTCAACTACTTCTGGAAATCTTTTCTTTAAAGGAGAGTTATATTTATAAGTGTCTTTCATTAACATGTATTTTAGTATGAGATATTTTCACTTTGCGTTGGTTGGTTGGATGGTAGGGTTGAACGTGTAGGCTCGGGTGTATCACCACCTGTTTTAATTAGTCTGCATCCATCATCAATGTTTTTACTAATCTGTGCATACCCTTCTTTACATCCACACTTGCCACCATAGTACTCGGTGTTAGGACCAATGCAAGGCCCTTCTGAGGGTGGATCGGGAGTCACCTGACCACAACCCGTATTTATAATTGAACAATCTATAGGGTTTTCATCGTTTACAACTAGTCTAGTTTGTTGGTGGAAATCACCAATATCAAAGTTGCTAAAACTATCTAACAAACTTCTATCCCTCCAAGTGTCCCAGCTTTGAAAAGTAGAGCCTTTCTTACCTCTTTCTATGTTTATTTTTTTTGGCTCTGAATAATTGTCGGTCCAAAAAAGCATTCCGTCTATTATGTTTATACCAGTAATACTTCTGTTAGCACTAAAATTTAAATTTCTATCTGCTTTGAATATAAACTTTTTTCCTATGAAGCTAGAAAGAGCCTCTATATAAGGTTCTCTTATTCCAGATATAGGGTTAAGTGTAAACTCTGACTCTGGAACATTCATTTTACAACGTATAGATGCTGGGGTAGTTCCAGTTCCATCATCTAGAATCTCTATTGATTTTATATACACGCCCCACCTGCCTAAGTCTTCTTCATCAATTTCACCAATAACTCTAGTTAACTGCATACCCCATCTCATTTGAAACACATTGGTTGTGAAGTCTAAAAATACCTCGTTATCACAAGCCGTGGTAGCCACGCCAGTAAGAATCGTTCGAACCTTGTATATGTCTACAGCAACAGCTTTTTCGTTATATTTATGATCAAATATTACACCAAAACTACCACTAGAGTCACCCATACCCTGTGTGTTGAATTCAACTATTCTATCCATCCAAACCCCAGTGTTAGAAGATGGCGTGCTTACGAATCTATAGACACTATCCGTAAAAGGATCTACGATATGTGCTATGTGTAGGTTTTCGTCAGCATACTTGTTATTTGGCCCCGATATGGCAACGGTTTGTTTTAAATTACCCAAAACGTTTTGTGCAGCCCCAACGTCCGAGCCGTCTGATGTAGATACTTGTATGTTTAAAGCCTCTCTGTACTGGCCATTGGCAACAATTCTTTCATCGTTGTCTTTGTCCATTTTTCCACCCGTGAAGGTGTGTTTCATTTCTGGCATACTCTAGTGATTTATAAATTTAGATTTACCCCTCATTATCTGGGCAATCTCTTCAATTTTAATGTTTGATAATCTTATTTTTGCTTTTCTTGTTTCGGCAATTTTTTCTTTTTTAAATCTTTGTACTATGTTTTCTGATACCTCAGCCTTCGCTATTAAGCAACCATACGCTATCCACTTATACATAGCTTCTTCTGCTAGTTTAGGTACTATTAATTCAGCAGCCGAACCGTGACCATCGCTTATATAGTGTAGCACTATTGTTTTTCCAGACAAAGCACCACTAAAATGTATCTTGCCTTTTTCTTCATCTATATAAAAAGATCCGTTAGTTTGAGCGTGCTCTGGCTCTATACCATACCTTTGGCCATTATTATTAGCGTAGTTGTCACCATCAACACTGGGACTAGATGTAGACGAGTTATTTAACCCAATACTGGTAGGTGATGAGCCCTTATACTTGCTCCACACAGTTGAATCTTCACGATCTATAACTTGTATTATAGCATTTGATTCAGTAGCAGCGTTTATAGTTGGTCTGTCCACAGTAAATGTAAAGCTGGTAGATGATGTGTCAGTAACGCTTTTCACTTTTGTTCCAGGTAGAAATATATCAGAATTAATGAGCGTCATACCCTCTTTTAAGATATGTTTCATTCCATATGTGTTGTTGGCTGGTGAATTACTAGTAGGATATGTCGTGCCGTCATACCCGTAGTAGTTAATTACTTTAGCTTCAAAGGAAGTTCCAATTGCAGCTGTGCTAGCTATTGAAGTAACAGAAAACTCAAACTCACCAATTAAAAACTTCTCTCCTTTTGAACCTGAAAATAAATAATTGCCATCATCATCTTGTTGAACTTTGTTGGCGTTAGATGTTTTTCTTGTTGGATATATTATTCGCTCTATACCACCTGCATCCACAGTAGTTACCTTGGTGTAGTTAACATAGTCGTTTGGCAATATCATAAGCAAAGAAGGCGGTAAATCTATTGATATAGTTTTACACGACTTAAGAGTATCATAAGATAACTCTTGTAAAGCTCTATGAGCGTGGTAGTTTACGTCTCCTTTTAAAGTACCCTCTAATATTTTTCCAGCACCTACGTACGTTGCACTGAAATTTTCTACAACTTCTTTTAATGATATATACTGATAGCCACCATAGTTATTTGAGTTGTAATAATTGCCATTAGGAGTGGCTCCACCCCCACCCTGCGGTATGATATATGTTCCCATAGTTTACTTTTTATATTCTTTCATCTGCTTGGTTTGCTGCTTCTTCTCCCGAAGCATATTGTATTAACTGTGCGTCTTCTATCGACACTCCTGCTAGCTCTAAAACTTTAATGATAATATCTGGTTGCTCAGCGGAATGAATTTCAAAATGCGAAGATGCTCGGGGATCATATATTGCTTTTTCATTAACAACTATGTAGCCCCAGTAAACAAGTTTTGGTCTACCGATAACATATTCTATTTCTCCCGTTCCAACGCCTTTGTGTGTTATTTGTTGATTAGCGCCATTAGTAGGTTGTCTCCAGTAAAATGACTCCGAAGCACTTGCACTTCCCTCGCTATGCCATTTCGAGCTCATATAACTTCTATGCTCGTCTGGCGATATTTCTCTTGGCGTTATACCACCTCCTACTTGGTTAAAGATCCTACCATACCTTGCTCCTGCCGGTAATACCGTACCAGTGCCTATAGCTATTGATTTCGTCCAGGGTTGTAGCTTTTGTCTTATTAAACTTATATTGTCACCAATCTCCGCTAGCTCCACTTGTTGGGCTTTTGCAAAGGCATTTAAGTCATAAAAATATTGCTCAAATATATCTAGTTGAGCCTGATTAGCAAATAAGTTAAACTCTTGAGGCGTTATATATCCTCTTTGTTCTTTGTTTGCTAACGCTTGTACAGTTTGATATACTGTATCTATATTTACACCAAATTCAGCCATTTTTATTTGTTTTTATAAGGAAATTTTTTGTTTAATTTTTCTTTTCTTTCTCCGCAACCACAATCTTTTATAATACCCTTGTCTTGTAGCATGTTAGTCAAAGCACTTAATCCAGTAGCGTTAGTTAATTTTTGTATTGTATCTCCTAATCCTTTTGATTTTTCCTTCATACATTGTGTTTATAAAATGATCGCCCCGAAGGACGACCATGTTATTTTGTTATTCATTTAATCTTTTCTCTATGTTAGAGTAGATCTCCATCCCTTCGTCGGTTTTAAACCAATGTGATAGTGCAGTGTAAGGATGCTCATCAAATGGTACGACCATTAGTTTCCTTCCATTGCTACCCCACAAAAAGTTTCTTTGATCAGAAGATAATCTTAGTATTCC
>TARA_B110000858_G_scaffold58818_1_pt1 | contig 12046 bp, 9 predicted proteins | sample TARA_B110000858 | Tara Oceans TARA_B110000858 (sample SAMEA4398247) | marine metagenome | biome: Polar Biome; feature: [SRF] surface water layer (ENVO:00010504); material: water (ENVO:00002006), including particulate matter (ENVO:01000060) such as... | depth 5 m | reverse complement strand
GGTTTTCCAAATATTCTTAAATCAGAATCGGGTGCACACATTGCTTCATCTAAACCTGAAAATTCAGGTTGATCAATAGACGAATGATGTGCTAAAACAACAGCAGATGCACCATTTTTCATCAATTTAATTTCCGGAATAGGAAATCCCAATACAGCTCTTGCATGTAATTCAAATTCACTAAAATTTTGTGTTCCAGCTAGTGTTACCATCCCTGTGTCGTGTGGTCTTGGAGATAATTCAGAAAAATAAGTAGCGTCTTTTGTAATAAAAAACTCCACTCCCCAAATTCCTGCACCTCCAAGAGAATCCGTTACTTTTTTGGCCATTTTTTGTGCTTCTTCTAACCGCTCTATCTTCATAGACATTGGCTGCCAACTTTCTTGATAATCTCCTCTTTCTTGTCTATGTCCTATGGGCGGACAGAAAAGAGTTGGACCATTTTTTTGAGTAACAGTTAAAAGAGTAATCTCGTATTCAAAATCAATAAAACCTTCAACAATTACTTCTAACAAATCTCCTCTTGAACCTTCTAAAGCATAATCCCAAGCTCTTTGAATATCAGATGGAGTTTTAATTACAGATTGTCCTTTTCCTGAGCTAGACATTAAGGGCTTTACTACACATGGATATCCACAATATTCAACTCCATTTTCTAATTCAGTAAAAGAAGTTGCATAACGATATGGAGCTGTTCTAACATTTAAATCTATAGCAGCCAAATCTCGAATAGATTTTCTATTCATAGTATAATTTGCTGCTTTTGCACTAGGAACAACCTTAAAACCTTGCTTTTCATATTCGTAAAATCTTTCTGTTCTTATGGCTTCAATTTCTGGAATTATTAAATCTGGCTGATGTTTTTCTACCAAACTATCTAAGGAATCGCCATCTAGCATATTTATAACCTCTTTTTCATGGGCAACTTGCATTGCAGGCGCATGGTCATAGCTGTCAACAGCAATTACATACTGCCCTAATCTTTGGCAAGCAATTACAAATTCTTTACCTAACTCTCCAGATCCTAATAATAATATTTTCTTCATAATGATAATTAACTGAGGTTGTATTTTTTTTCGAATAGAGGTTTTAAAAAACTAGGCTTAACTTTTGAAATTTGGAAATAAGGATGCTGAGTTGCTCCAAACCCTCTTATAAATCTTTCTATAGATTCTACCATAGTGCCTTCAAAATCAAATTCCTGAGCAAAAGAGGAGGCAAATTTCACAGATTCCCACATAATTAATGTCATAGATTCACTTTTCCTAAATCTAGGATCACTTCCTCCTACTAAATAGTAAACAGTTTTTTCATTCCAGATTAATAAAATTCCTGAGTGAATATTTCCTTTAATATCTTTAGCTAGTAAAATTTTACTTGCCCCATTAGACTGGCAAGTTTTAAATAACTTATATAGAATTTCTTTTGAATATGGTACTTTTAAATTCTGTCTTTGAAAAGTCATATTTATTAATTCATACAATTTGGTAACATCTTCAGATTCAAACACCTCCAAAGTTTTCTCAGCTTTCTTAATGTTTTTTCTTGTGTTAGAGCTTAAATTCTCCAATAATCTTGTTTCATTTTTATAGATATCTTTCAATAGATAAGTATATTTAACAGAGCTTCTAAATCCATTCCATACAAATGGTAAAATATTTTGCATACTATGGTGGAGCTTAATTACTGAAATATTTGCTTTAGGCAATTGGTTAATCAAAAAACTTAAAGCCTCCTTTTCAAAGGTCAGCTTGGTATTATTTTTTTGACCATCAGGATATATAAGCCAAGGACCTAAATGTTGAGATAAAATAGGTAATCCTAAAAACTTAAAACCGATTTTATTTTTCAGATAATATGGAAGAACTCCAAATATTTTGTTAGATTTTTTATAAATAGCTACATCCCAATTGTTTTCTCCTGCTAAACAATCTAACCACCATGGTTGATAAAATATAGGCAACTGGTGATTTTTACAAAAATCCTCGTAATATTTTTTATCGTTATTCAAATAATTTTATTGGATAATAGTTAGGACCAGTATAATTTCTTTAACTCTTTAGTTATGATGGAAATCAACTTTTTGTCAAACTGGAAATCAAAGTCATTTGCTATTAGCATTCGAACATTGTAAGAACCAAGAGCCAATCTTATAAAAGATTTATTGTCGTATTTAACAGGCTGTCCAATTATTATTTTTTTAAAATCGAAAAAGTCATTTCTTTCTTTTGCGCAAATTTCTAGATATAAGACTCGTAATTCTTCATCGCTTAGTAAACTGCCGTCCGGATGCTTAACATTAAATGAAACAATAGATCTATTGGTGAATTGCTGATCTGGCATTAATTCAAAATAACTGCTTTTAATTTGAAGCTGACTAATTATAAAAGCGTTCCACCTGTCCACAGCCATTGTAACCATATCTTCACCAAAAAAAGACAATAATTTCATTTCACTTATTGCTGCTTCCCACCTAAGTAAAGTTCCATAATTCTCATTGTGTCTAAACTTACTTCTAAGTTTAGGATGATTTAAAGGAATATCTGATGTGCTAAATATTTTCAGGAAAGGTTCAATAGCAGAGTCCTGAATATTAACCAATTTAGAGCTTATACTTTTTGGTACCAGTAGGGCGCCACAAAAGGGTGGAGATTGATAAAATTTTGAACCAGTGAGCATCACCATACAATTTAGTCTAAGGAGATTATTTATCAGCTTTTGTGTAGTTCTCATTTGACAAACATCGATTACCCAAAAACAATTTTCATTGGCTCTAGGAATCATAGAAATATTATCTGTTATTCCAGATTTACTTCCAATAACTAAATTTGCAATTACCTGGTTAGTTGAACTTTTTTCATCTATTATCTCAAGAATATCAGATTTGTGGTTCAAAATATTCCCTTGGTCATCTCTTGCAGAAAAAGCTTGTTGGTCAATTCTAATATCCTGGTGAATAATTTCATTTTTTACAACATTTTCTTCAAATTGATTAGTTCCAAAAAAATACTCACCTTTAATCGCTGTATTAGACCCGGTGCCAAGTTCTTCAGGGCAAGTAACAACACTAAAAATCTTCTTATCTGGATTAATTATTCTAGAAAACATGATTGGAAAATAACACAAGTCGCTGCCCGATGGAGCATAAAAAATATCGAAATCATTTAAAGAATTAACATCTATTAATTTTTTAAGTTGTTTTTGTTGTTGATTTAATAGCGTATCATAATCTTCTTTTTTTAGTTTTATAAGCATATTATCTACTGCTTTTTTACTATCTATATTGAGATTTGACATTGTGCAAGAACCTCTGTTAAAAACGGATTCGTATATGAGAGGATTCCCATGGTACTTATTTAGGCCATTTTCTTTAAGATTAATTCTCTCATCACCACCTTTAACAATATCGTTAATATCCATAAAATCAAATAATTAAACAAATAACTGTATTTTAAACTAGAATTAATATTATTTTTAATACAATTTCTTAACCAATTTAAACATGTTTTGTTTTTTAGATTTTAAGACAAAAATATATAATGGTTCAAATACAAAAATAATTGATTAAAAAACTAATAAATTGGAACGATTTTGAAAAGATGGACATTAGAATTGGTACTATTGTTAAAGCTATTGAATTTGAAAAAGCAATTAACCACTCCTATTTAATTCATGTTGATTTTGGAGAAATCGGTTTAAAAAAAACTTCTGCCCAAATCACTAAAAATTACAAATTAAAAGATCTTATTGGAAAACAAATTGTAGGATTAGTTAATCTACCTAAAAAACAAATTGCAAATATTCAAAGTGAGTTTCTTATTCTTGGTGCAATTGATGGTGATTTAGAAAATGTAGTTATTATTCAACCTGAATCATTTTCTGAAAATGGATCCATCATATGTTAATATTTTAAATAAATATTTCTAATAATTTTGATTTAATTGACCCTTATTGTTAATTTTACAATATGAAAAGAATAGGTATATTAACAAGTGGTGGAGATTGTGCAGGGTTAAATGCTGCTGTAAGATCTATCTTTTACAGAGCTAATGACAAGTATAATTTAGAAGTTTTTGGAATTTTAGAAGGTACAGTAGGTTTAATGAACAGACCTCTATCCTACATAAAACTTGATTACAATACTTTTTCAGGAAACTTATTAAGACAGGGTGGAACATTCTTAGGAACTACTAATAAAGGAAATCCATTCAAGTTTCCTATGCCTGATGGTTCGTTTAAAGACAGAACTGGTGAAATTATTGATGGTTACAACGAGCTTGAGTTGGATGGTCTTATAGTAATTGGTGGAGACGGAAGTATGAAAATACTTAAAGATATAGCAGACAAAGGAAACATGAATATTGTAGCTATTCCTAAAACCATAGACAATGATGTGGGTGCTACAGAAAATTCAATAGGTTTTCATACTGCTGTAAACGAAGCTACTAATGCATTAGATAATTTACAGTTCACTGCTGCTAGTCATAAAAGAACTATGATTTTAGAAGTTATGGGTAGAGATGCTGGTCATATTGCATTAAATGCTGGTATTGCCGGTGGTGCAGACGTTATTTTAATTCCAGAGATTGATTACTCTATTGATGGTATTATTAACAAGCTTAAAAAAATGAATAATTATGGGATAAATCACTCACTAATTATAGTAGCTGAAGCTGTAAAACAAGAAGATGGGAATAGCAGTATGGTTAAATTTGCAGATGGCGAAGTTAGATTAGGCGGAATAGGAACATATATTGCACATAAAATAATGGAGAAATCTTCCGCTGAATGTAGGGTAACTACTCTTGGACATGTTCAGAGAGGAGCTCCTCCTACAACTCAAGATAGAATATTGGCCAGTGCATTTGGAGTTCATGCAGTAGATTTAATTGCTCAAAAGAAATTTGACAGAATGGTTGCCTGGAGCGATCGAAAAGTAGTAGATTTCCCAATTGCTAAAGGAATTGAAACTTATAAGAAAGTTGAATTAGAAGACTCTTTAGTGAAAACAGCATTAGCATTAGGCATATACCTCGGTGATATCAATTGATTTAATTTATTGATAAATAATATATTTACATTTATAAGTAATTATATTAAATCCAAATGAAAGTAGCAGTAATCGGTGGTGGAGCAGCTGGGTTTTTCTCTGCCATCCATGTTAAAGAAAACCATCCTAATGCTACTGTCATAATATATGAAAAAACCAAAAAAGTACTGTCCAAAGTAAAAGTTTCTGGTGGTGGAAGATGTAATGTGACCAATGGTACAAAATCCATTAGCGAGCTTTACAAAGCTTATCCAAGGGGAGGAAAAAAAATAAAAAAAATATTTCAAGAGTTTGGAACGAAGGATACCATTAATTGGTTTGAATCTAGGAATGTTCCCCTATACACACAACAAGACAATAGAGTATTTCCTAAATCTGACAACTCAGATAGTATAATTAATTGCTTATTTAAAGAAACTAAAAATCGTGACATCTCTCTTAAAACAGGAGTTTGTATTCTAAAAATTAAAAAAGAAAAAAAACGATTAAAACTGTTTTTTAAAGACGAAAACTTAAATCCAGAAATATTTGAAAAAGTGATAGTAGCTACTGGTGGTTCACCAAAGGAAGAAGGACTAAAATGGCTCAAAGATCTTGGACACCAAATTGAAAAACCAGTTCCTTCACTATTTACATTTAACAATCCCAAAACACCAATAATAAAACTTATGGGATTAGTTGCTGAAAATACTCAGGTTTCCATTCAAGGAACTAAACTTAAAGCTAAAGGACCGTTATTAATTACACACTGGGGATTTAGCGGACCAGCTGTCCTTAAAACATCTTCCTTTGGAGCAAGAATACTCAGTGAGAAAAATTACTTGTTTAATATTCAAATAAATTGGATCAACGAGACAAATTATGAGAAAGTAATTGAATTAATTCAACAAGAAATAATAAGTCACCCAAAGAGAACACTAAGAAATTTAAAAGTATTTAAAATACCTGAAAGATTATGGAATTTTATCGTTGAAAAAAGTGAATTAACATTAGAAAAAAAACTACATGAATTAGGAAATAAAGGAATTAATAAATTAGTAGATATTCTTTGTAATGATGTTTATCAAATTAAGGGGAAAACTACATTTAAAGAAGAATTTGTAACATGTGGAGGAATAAGTTTAAATAGTATAAACTTAAACACAATGGAAAGTAAAGAAATCAAAAACCTTTATTTTGCCGGGGAAATAATGGATATTGATGCCATAACGGGTGGATATAATTTCCAGGCAGCTTGGTCTACTGGTTTTGTTGCTGGAAAATTAAAAGAATAACTTATTTAAAATTGTCTAAATTATTAGTGAATAACAAACCGAAAATATTATGTGAAATTATAAATAATTAGTTTATGATGTTACAATTCATTATAGACAAAACAGAGAAGATTCAGAAGAAATTACTCAAGGTATTTTAATTTCATTTTTTGAAAATTTTAAAGATTTTATTTCAAAATTTAACATTGCTAAATTGCATTTACTTAAATTTATAAAATGCAAATTGGAATAGATAGCTTTGCAGCAAGTGAGACAATAGAAAATTTGAATGGAAAGCAAAATGCAATTTCAATTCAACAACTATTGGAAAGAATAAAAAAATCTGATGATGTTGGGCTTGATGTTTTTGGAGTTGGTGAGCACCACAGAAAAGAATTTCTAGACAGTGCTCCACACGTAATTTTATCAGCAGCAGCAGCACAAACTAAAAATATTATTTTAACAAGTGCAGTTACTGTCTTAAGTGCTGCAGATCCAGTAAGAGTTTTTCAAAACTATGCCACTTTAGATTTAATCTCCAATGGCAGAGCTGAAATAGTAGCTGGCAGAGGATCTTTTACAGAAGCATTTGAATTATTTGGTTATAAAATGGAGCAATATGACGAGCTTTTTGAAGAGAAGCTCGAGCTTTTAATTGAAATTCAAAAAAATGAAAAAGTTACTTGGAGAGGAAATCATAGACCTACGTTAAATAACCAGTATATATATCCAAGACCTCTTCAAGACTCATTACCAATCTGGGTAGGTGTAGGTGGCACTCCACAATCTTTTTTAAGGGCAGGTAATTTAGGTTTGCCCTTAATGATAGCTGTTATAGGTGGTGAAACCCATAGATTCAAACCACTTGTAGATATGTACAGAGAATCAGGAAGAAGGGCTGGACATTCGCCAGAAAAGTTAAAAGTTGGATTGCATTCTTTAGGTTATGTAGCTGAAAGCTCTAAACAAGCAGTAGAAGATTATTTTCCTGGTTATGCAAAAACTTTTACTAGAATTGGAAGAGAAAGAGGTTGGCCACCAGTTACTCTTAAAAGATTTAAAGAACAAAATGGTCCAACTGGGGCATTAATGATAGGAAATCCAGAAGAAATAGCAGAAAAAATATTAAGACACAGCGAAGCTTTAGGAGGTATATCCAGATTTACATTTCAAATGGATAATGCAGAATTATCCCACAAACAACTTTTAAAATCAATTGAACTAATTGGGCAGAAAATTAAGCCAATTATTGGTTAATTAAAATCATTAATTAATCTTCATTAATTGAATTAATGTAATTAAATTTTATTTTCGAATTATGAAAAGAAAAGATTTTATAAAAAAATCAGCTGTTTTAAGTGCAATTGGCCTTTCATCTCCTCTGATATTTAAAGCTAATACACCAAAAAAAATATCAACTTACGATAAGCTAAAAGACCAAATAGGATTTAATCACCTTCCAAATAAAGAAATAAAAACTATGAATAGTGTTGTTCACAAAGCAAATACAAGAGGTCATGCAGATCATGGATGGCTCAAAGCAAATCACTCATTTAGTTTTGCTAATTATTACAATCCTGAGAGAATGAATTTTGGAGTAATTAGAGTCTTAAATGACGATAGTATAGCTCCAGAAAGAGGATTTGGTACTCATCCTCATGACAATATGGAAATTATTACCATCCCGTTAGAAGGAGATTTAAAACATCAAGATAATATGGGAAATGGAACTGTTATTAAAAATGGGGATATTCAAGTTATGAGTGCAGGAACAGGAGTCACTCACAGTGAATTTAATGCCAATAATGATTCAAATTGTAAATTGTTGCAAATATGGTTATTTCCAAACAAGAAAAATGTGACCCCTAGATACGATCAGATAGTTATTAGCTCTATGGCAAAAAAAAATAAATTATATCAAATATTATCTCCTAATAAAAATGATCAAGGTGTTTGGATACATCAAAATGCATGGTTTAGTATTGGTGAATATGGAGAGAAATCTGAAGATGAATATGTTTTAAAAAGTAAAGGAAATGGAATTTACTTTTTTGTTATTGAGGGGGAAGTAAATATTAACGACCAGCAACTTTCCAAGAGAGACGGTATGGGAATTTGGGAGATTAATAAAATTAATTTTGAGGCAAAAGCCAATTCTAAAATATTACTTATGGAAGTTCCACTTGAAATTAATTAGAAAATCACTAAATTTATTGGATGTCTGACTATACTGTTGCCGTTAAATATGCCATGATTTTTTTCATGGTTACTATGCTAGTAGAATGGGTTGCTTCTAAAATATTAAAGCAAAAAGTCTACAATACTCCAGATACTATTTCTAGTATTAGCTCTGGAATGACCAATAATATTAAAAGTATTTTAAATCTTTCTATTGTTATAATTAGCTATCAATGGATGTTTGAACATTTTGCAATATTCCAAATTAGTTCTTCGTGGTGGGTATATATTTTGGCTTTTTTAGGAATAGATTTTGCCAACTATTGGACCCATAGATGGAACCATGAATATAATATACTTTGGAATCGGCATATTATTCACCACAGTAGCGAAGAGTATAATTTAGCATGTGCTCTAAGACAAACTATTTCCTCTGTATTTCAAATATATTTCTTTTTATATATCCCTCTAGCTTTACTTGGCATCCCCCCCAAAGTAATAACCATACTACTACCTTTACATCTTTTTGCTCAGTTTTGGTACCATACAAAACTTATAAAAAATATGGGCATTTTGGAAAAAATAATTGTCACTCCATCACATCATAGAGTTCACCACGCTATTAATGATATTTATGTAGATAAAAATTATGCCTCTATATTTATATTTTGGGACTTTATGTTTGGGACTTTTCAAAAAGAATTAGCAAGTGAAACTCCAGTTTATGGAGTTCTAAAGCCTGCAAGAACTTGGAATCCAATTTATATAAATTTCATGCATCTCCATCAGCTTTTCAAAGATGCCTTAAGAGCTAGAAACTGGAAGGATAAGTTTAAAATTTGGTTCATGCCTACTGGATGGAGGCCTAAAGATGTGGAAAAACTTTATCCATTAGATATTATTACAAATCCTCATGAATATATAAAATACCAAAGTAAAAATGATAGTTTTTTAAATATATGGAGCTGTTTCCAGTTAATAATTCATCTTGCAATGCAGTTTCATATAATCTATCTTGTAAACTTTATAGAAAGTGATGATTTTAATGTAGCAGTATTGTTAAGTGGATACCAAATGTTAGTTCTTTACGGAATATTTTTTACTTTTTCGATTGGCTCTTTTACCTCCTTAATGGATCGATCAGAGTTCTCCTTGATTGTAGAAATTATTAAAAATTCCATAGGTTTTATAATTGTATTTTATTTTGAAGAGACTCTAAATATATTTCAAGGTGTTTCTTTGCCAAAAAGTACAGTAATTTTATATCTAATAATTTCACAAACTGTTACTATATATTTCTACTTTAAATTCCAAAAAAGAAAAATAGCTTCAGTTGCTTTATAGTCCTCTTGAAGTATTAAACTTACTATAACAGGGCATAGAACGATACTTATTTTTTGAATGCCTTCTAGATTTCATCAAACCTTGAAAAAGGCCACCCTCAATGCTTTCTAAAATTATAGAAATCTCATTCGTTCCACCAGAATAAGAGCCAAGTTCTGAAATTGTAAAATCTCTACTATAAGACATTGTTAAAGATAAATTTGATTGTTCAATAACTTTTTGATATCCAAAAATAAAATATAGTGCCTCAATTCTATCAAAATCGTTTTGTACTGTAGTCATCTGCCTTCTGTAGAAAAAACCTATATGTAACGGATAAATCCAAGTTTCAATTATTCCAATTTGTAAAGTAGATAAGTTTCCTTGATTAACTAATAATGCAGAATGTTTGACACCACCACTTACTTTCGACTTACTAAAAGGCCAAACCATAGAACCATGGTATGTATATCTTCTTTTATTTATATAAACACCATCATTTACAAAACTATTTCCTCTTTGAATAAACTCATGAACTGCCAACCCTAATTCAAGATCTAAATCAATTGGCAAGTGGAATCTTCTAGTTTTGGTTCCTCTTTTTATGTGGTAATTTATAACTGTACCTAACGCAAGATTTGAAGAATTAAATGAGTTACTATTAGGAGTTATAAATGATGTGCTATTTATATTTCCTAAATAAGGATCTAGTTGATCGCTAAAAACTAATCTTGACCAGTCTAATTTTTTGGTGATATTTTGATAGTGAAAACCAAACTGCCAAGCTAAAGGACTTGGAAAAACATCAAAAAGTCTATAAGCTCCTCCAAAATGAAGTCTATCTGTTTTAAAATAACTCTCGCCCTCTGAACCTGATGAATAAAGCACAGATAAAGACGAGTTGGAATAATTCTGCCAGGTATCAAAAGAAATAGATGTTGTATTGAACTGACCTGGTATTTTAGACCATTGATTTTTATTATTTAAAAATAATCTAAAATTATTATCCATTCCTGACATTGCAGGATTCATATACAATGGATTAAAATAAAACTGACTAAAAACAGGCTCTTGGGCATTTATGTTTGCAGATATTAAAACCAAAATAATAATATTAAATATTTTTCTAATCATCTTATGACAGTTAAGGTGCCTGTTTTTCTTAAAATTTTTTCTTCCAATGGTTGTTGTCCACCCCAAAAACTATCGTCTTTAAACTGTGCCTCTACTTTCCATACATATGTGTCAGTCTCTACGTCTTGCCCATTAAATTTCCCATCCCAATGTTCAGTAGGTTTACCCTCGTCATCAAGTAACGAACTTTCCCATATAAGATTTCCAAACAAGTCAAATATTTCAATTTTGTACATTTTCATTCCAGTACCTTTGGGTATAAAATTGGCTACCTGAAATTTATTTGAAGATGGATATATTGCGTTGGGTATAAAAAGAGTTTTTTTATAAAATATATATAAATCTTTTGTTAAACTATCAACACATTCATTGTTATTATATGCGTACAGTGTGTAATAATAGGTTCCGTCAAAGTCATAACTGTAATAATATGTTGGATATTCTTCATTTGAAGAGTCAAAATCAGCAAAATCCCAATAATAATAATCTGCTGATGTTGAATTATTAATAAATTCTAAAGAACCACTTAAAGGTTCATTGCTTTGTATCTGTTTAAAATTAAAATCTGCAACTGGTGATGGAAAAACATCTAAAGAATTATTACTTCGTAAAGTATCAGAGCAACCGCTTCCAGTATTATAAGCAAAAAGAGTAATATTATACTGACCAGAACTATCATAAACATAAGATATTGCATCTCCATAAGACTTAATTCCATTACCTAAGTCCCAAACTAAAGAATCAGCAAAAAGAGTTGTAGAGTTGAAAAAATTAGTGTCTCTCAAACATATAGAATCATTAAAATTAAAATTTGCAATTGGTAGTTGTTTGTATATCACATCAAAGAAATTGTTAAGAGTATCATAACAATTGTAACTATTTCCAGAAATTAATCGAATATTATAATTCCCCATAGAATCAAATATTGCAGATGGATTAGTTGTAAAAGAAGATTGACCATTTCCAAAATCCCACTCGAAATTATTAGATAACAGTGAAGTATTTGTAAAATCAACACTAATAGGCAAATAACATGGGTCACTGGCAACATATGTATAGTTAGAGGTAGGAGAAGGATATACATTAATAGACTCAAAAGTTGAGTCTT
>TARA_B110000858_G_scaffold50126_1_pt1 | contig 12058 bp, 20 predicted proteins | sample TARA_B110000858 | Tara Oceans TARA_B110000858 (sample SAMEA4398247) | marine metagenome | biome: Polar Biome; feature: [SRF] surface water layer (ENVO:00010504); material: water (ENVO:00002006), including particulate matter (ENVO:01000060) such as... | depth 5 m | reverse complement strand
CAGCACTTGCTTCATTAGCTCTTCTACATTTTCGCCCTGTGCGGGTAGTTTGTCTTTCAAGAAGAAATGCACAAAGTGGCAATCTTCAATGAGTGTATTAGCGCCAAACAAACCGTTCCAAACCCAATGCATTTCTTTTACTTTGACTCGCTCTTCCTTCATAAACACATTTAACAAAGTTTGATCAGTAGACCATTTCCACGCACCCATGCCATCGATAAAAGGTTTGAATCGTTGTCGACGCAAGAACTGCTGTGGTGTTTCGTTGTTTAAATGACGAAGGAATGATTTGTTTATAATCATCATACCCATATTCATAAAGTTTGCGCCAGATTTATTGTTCCAATCAAACAAATCACGAAGTGGATTCATACCATACTGCATATTAGAATAGTTTCTGATTTTAGCTTGGTATTGACTGGTCAGTGGCATACTGCGTTCCATAACAGCGCCGAATTCATACGATGGACCCAGGTGTTCAAAAATGTCTGGAGAAAAGTCACGAATATAGATGTCAGCATCAATGATTGCAACTTGATCATTTGTATGCAGATATGTAAACGCATTTTCTTTTTCATAGATTGGCAAATAGCCCCCATGCTTTTCGTAGCTTTCAACACTACGATTAGTTAAAAACACATCGGGTTTAATACGTAAAATAGGATCGCGCTGCAATACGTAGTCAGCACCAATCCTTTTTGCATAAGCTTTTACACTTGCTGTACAATGATCATACAGCTTTGATTTCTTCCCAGTATAAACCTGGTAGATTAATTTTTTCATTATACACCTTCAATAATCATTCGAGCCAATAGATTTGCTTGATCAAATCCGGGACGGAACCTATTCCCTATCCCACCATTATCTATAAACCAATTAAGGTTGTCAAGAGTGCCAGCCTTACGATCAGAATCCATTGTATACTCAAGTACAATGTCTTCCCATGTTGATCTTAAAGACAAGATTTCACCAATGTTAGATTTTTTGTTTTGTCCCACGCTTGTTGCTCCACGGTACGGTCCAGTCAAAGCATTTGACCGGTTCTGAAAAAGATTTTACAAGACGATCATATGGCAACACCATCAGGTGTATCTTTAATACCATACGCTCAGTCGGTTCGTCATTTACTACACCATGGAACTGATTCACATTTAGTAGTATCGGACTTGTGTATTCGTGTCTATGTAATTTTTTTCCGTACGTGTTCGGGTTCTCTGCATTATCTTCGTACATATCAATCTTACAACGACCGCGAATAGGCACGTTGATAGAGCAACAAGCTCGAACGTACGACGCGGTATGCGGAGGTAAAACATTCTCTGGGGGCATTCGAATAAAATCGAACTTCAGAGTATGTTTAAACTCATTGATATCAACTTGGGAACCCATGGCCTTAAACAATCTATCGGTATAGTTGGCAAGCCATTGGAAATCTTCGTATTGTTTTGGAATACCATAGTCAATATGATATGTCCGTAATGCTATTTCTCCGCCGTTCACATCATCATAATAAGAATTATCAATGTGAGATTCGAAGTAATCTTCTAATTCTATTTGTTCAGCTGTATGATCATATGCAACTTCATATACCCTATTAGGGAATTCAGCTTTAAACGGAGTTGGTTTAAAGGCATCTATATCATCTTGAGTAATCATTTAAACTCCTTTAACGTATTCATATACGCTTTTCCAATTCTTGTGCAGTGGAATACCACTTGTATCAAACATGTTATGGCCATGTTCAATTAGTATTGAATCAAGACCAAGCGTCCTGCCTAGTATTGCATTCTCAACTTTATCTTCTACCCAAAGATCACCGCAATCCTTATAAGGTGCAAGTGCCTCATCTTTATCAGCGCCAGTATCACAGAATACAAACTTCTCAAATACACCTTCGCCAAACAACTTATTGATGTTTTGCTCACGTAGCCTTTGAGCAGTGTGCTCAAGTGAGAGGCTTGTAATGCAGTGAAAGACTGCACCGAAATCTTCGTGTAACTTACGTACATAATGAATAGCATCACGTAATGGCGGCAAGAAACCAATTGAAGATGACTCGTTAAAGTATCTTACAAGCTCACGCTTCTTATCTTCCGCTAATCCGTATCGCTCGCCCATATCGTATGGCGCTGCATCAGTTTTTATTTTATAGCCGTGACATTCCATCCACGTGTTGAAAGCATACTCCCAGTTAAGTAGTACGCCGTCTGCATCTGTCAAAATTCTCATAATATATTCCTTTTCATACTTACATTATAGCATAGTTAGCTAGGATTGTAAACGATTTTCTTTCACTATTTTTACATTAATTTTAACTTTTTTGTTTTCCGTTGGTTTGATTTTAGTTTCACGTTCAAGTGAGTTTTGTTTATTACGACCTTTTTTCTCATTACGGTTGTCGTATCGTGTGTATTTAGTCACTTTTAAAATAGTCCTTATTAAATGGTGTTTTCTTAATCGCAACAAAACAGAGCCGCGAACCTTTCTGCATCTCTGATACACCGTGCATTGTCCAACCATTCCATGTTATGCTATCACCTGGAATGGTTAAATTTTCTACTACTAATCTACTCATTATGTCTCTACTATCTTTAAATCTTGTTTCTTTCTCCCCTTGGAATTGAGAATCACCAGCTAATACAGAATAACCACCTATTGCATCTTCGCTTCTTTCGAGCAATATTGATGTTGTATGGATTAGCTGACTGTCATCCGGTGGAAATTCATATTCTCGATCCTGGTGCAAACCAATAAATTGGCCTTTATTTGTAGGACCCAATTTTGTTTCTGTAGTGTACATTTTAAACCATGCATTATGTATAGGCTCATGCTCAGGATAAATATTCTTTTCAATATATTGATATAATTCTTGATGCTCTTGCCAAAAGGTATTGTTCATTGTACCGTGATTGGGGAAAAAAATCTGTTGATGTGTGCCAGAAGGATGCAAGTTGTGCAATTCTGCCGCAGTTTTTGCATACTCAAGAAGTGGTTGTAACTTCTGTATATCAAAATGATAATGACGGCCTATAATCATTTTATTCCTAACATTTCTTTCGTCATTATATAGTCCCGCACAAAGTCAGATCGTACAATATCTTTCCATGTAAACTCAACAACTTCAAATTGATTTAATCGCTCTACAATATTCATAAATTTAAGAATGCCATTCTTATCATTATCTTTCTGAAAGTCAGATTGATAATAATCACCAGACATAATAAATCTGCATTCACTGCCAAGTCTTGTTATAACAGAATCAAGCTCATGAAAGTTTAGGTTTTGCATTTCATCTACGAGTACAATTGCATTATTAAATGTAGTGCCACGAATAAAAGATGTGGATTCAAATCGTAGCTTCTTTGCTGCAATTAGCTTTGTCCATGCTTCGTTATCACCAAGGATTTCTTTCAATAAACCAATGTATGGCGCAGCATAGGCCTGTTTCTTTTCTTCTTCATCACCAGGCAAGAAACCAATATCTCGTGTTGGTACAATAGAACGCACAATTATTAGTTGTTCATAATCGGTTTCTTTATCTAATACTTGTTTAAGTGCAAGGTTAAGGCCAACAAACGTCTTACCAGTACCGGCTGATCCAGACATAACAAGATTATATCCGGACTTCCAAGCATCAACTGCATTCTTTTGATTTTGAGTCTTCGGTTCAAATGTTTGAATGTTTTCAAGCTTTAATCTAGACATTAATTGTATTACCTTTACCAGAACCCTTTTTAACTCTATTCTTTAAATCAGTAAATCCTGCAGGCACTTTGACAGCTCCAGATCGACCCGAAATAATTTTAGGTACTGAAAGCCCCTGTTTTACATCGTCAGTCAGATAGTCTTGTAACTCATTCCAAGAACAAGTAACTTCCCACTGTTCTTCTGTCTTTTTATTAATTAAGGTATATTGTGGCATTTGATTTCCATCTAATTAACAACGAGTATACGATACTCGTCACAATTGTACATATTTAAATATTTACGAAGGTTCTTCTCTTCGCTTACTTTATTATATATGTCTTCTTCTAATTCATGTGCTTCGATTTCCCACGGACGATCATAGTAGCTTGTAACGTTTGTATTATAATGTTTATTTTTCCATGCCATTCGAGATAAACCTGTAAGATCGCGAAGACGTCTTTGTGCATATTGAGATACATGCACGAGCTCATGACATAGCGCCGTTATAAGCATTCCAAAAGATTCCACACCGGAATAATTCAACTCAACAGTAAAGAATTTTGGAGATTGTGATTCGTCGTCAAGTCCACAGTTGCCAAGGCAACCGGTATTCTTATACATATTCTTTGTAATTTCAATCGTAATATCAAGCGAATTCTTCATTCGATGACTTACCAATATGTCTAAGGCAGCCGAAGCTGCCTCTGAGATTAAGTGTTTTTGTTTTGGAGTAAGCCGATGCCCTATAAATGTGAGGTGCATTACATTTCCTTATGCTGAGCGGTAGTGAGTCTTCCAAGCAGAGTTAGGTATTCCAAACCCACTTTTTGACATATAAACATTCCACATAATACGTGTGACTTCTGCACTTGTATGTGCATCCGCAATGTCTCTTATCAAACGACCTATAACCATTTTTTGTCGTACAGTTGCACGTGAATTCGGTGTTTTTAACATTGAAGTTGCAAGGGCACGAGCATCAAGAACAGCCATTTTATCAATTGAGTCTAATAATGATCTATCCATTATATACATCCTCCTCAGCCATTGCATGACATTCAGTCATTGCTTGTTTTAAACTATTACAAGTTTTGTGGTGTGTATAACAACCATCAACATCAAATGTATCTTCCCAAAGAAGATATTCTTTTGCAGATGCAACTTGAATATAAAACCTTTCACATACTTTTGAAATCCAAGAATCATCTTCGATTTGCCAGTCAGTTGCAGCCTCAAATTTAAAATTACTTATCATACTGTTTCTCCTTTATTCACTTTATATTATTATTATGCACTGGTTTCTAATGGTTGTAAACAGTTAATTTCATTTAATTTGAAGACGCGATATTATCGTCGCATTCGTGCAACCTCTATTGCGTCTTCTTTACGATCAGCAAAGACAGGAACCATATTGGATTTATGCATTGTAGCAATACCAAGCAACTGTCGTTCACCACTATAAGTCATTGACTCTTTAGCGGCGCCGTTTACTGGAATTTTATCGGAAGTAGCACGAGGTCCAGCCTCTCGATAAACAGGAATTTTATTACCGCTATCAGCTTTTACTTTACCAACACCCATAGATTTAAGCCACCTTTCATGTTCGATTGCAGCGCGTTTATCTTTAGGAGTAAGTTTCTTTTTACAATTACCGTGCACTTGCACGCCTCTAATCATATGCATATCAAACAGCCCTTTTCTCTGTGACATTTACATTACTCTTAAACCATGAAGGAACATTACGTTTAGACCATACCATCTTAAACCTATCTTGTTTTGTTTGATAGAATGCACGATATGATTGAATCGGATCTTTATAAATACATTCAGGATGTGCAGCCATTGCGAGTGCAAATGGTGTAAGACCAATTGATGGTATGTTTGCAGGTGGTACTGAGAGTATATCATCAAGGCGAGATTGAGTAGCATGAATCTTACCATAGCGATATGTGTACTCGACGCAAAGAGCATCGAAGTGATCGTAGTGCCATATGTAGTTTTGCATTGATGCCATAGTCCATACTGTACATGGATGGCCTACATGAACGGCTCTATAAAGAACTGCTTCACTATTACTATTACGATGTTCCCAATACTTTTGTTTAGTCTTACCAGACTTAGATGGTCTTATACACTGTGTACCATCAAGTATGCGATGTGCAGTAGAGAGCATTTGACCTGACTCTACAATCATTTTAACTACATGTTTATCACACTGCAATTGTGCAGACTTTATTGGGCTACTGTGTAAAACAAAGATATTCATATATCATCCCCTCATCAAATAATCTATTCTTTATTATACCACACCTTGATATACTTGTAAACCCCTATAATGAAAAAAGTGTGAAGTATTTCTACCTCACACTTCTAGATTATTTGATCACGCTACCTTTCAGATAGAGTCTTCGATTTCATTGATATTGTCGTCTAAATATTGTTTTTTCATTAATACCTTTCTTTGACGATCTGTTTTTCCTTGTTTTCTATATCTCTCGGCAAACCAGCCCAACTGTCTTGAGTCTTTTTTTAGCCGTTCAATAGTAACTGAAACCATATAGTTGTCTCTCCTAAAGAAAAAAAGTGCATCGTTAAAAAACGTGCACTTTAAAGTTTTTAATTGTTTGAATTGAGTTCGGGGGGGGTTTTGTCATAATAGTCCGGGGAATGCCTCCTCTACTAGTTTCGCTGTAATACCCTTCACTGGCTTTTCTTTATTAATCATTTTACAAACCAGATCCGCATCCGCGGGATGTATTGATTCTACAATCCCTAAGAATAGTTTTTCACGTTTATACGGAGCCATGGCCACGCCAGGACCTCCCTTTGCAACGTATCTAAAATCTTTGTGTTTTTTAAGTAAGGTTGTTGGGTGATTCCACTCATCACACTTTTCGTATGGAACCTCTCCTTTTGGCAATAGCCATTGGATTTTATCATCCATTGAACCTTTGATTATATCTTTGAGTGCCCAAGTTTCATTGTTCTTGAGAACTTGAACTTTTTCTTCTCGTGTCTTTGCTTTTTCAAATAAAGCGAAAACTTCATGTACTTGTTTAACCATCTATAAAAATTCCTCTACCACATCAAGCAAGAGCCTACATTGTTTACTCACAAGATAAGGAAAAACCTTATTTCGCTTTGACGAAGGATCTTGTTCTTCAAACTTATTTATAATATCTTTCTTCACAACATCGGGGCATTCTGACTCTTCTGTCAAAATAATTAGCTTTTTGTTGCGCAAATAGTTACGATATACTTCTTCACCCAATGCTTTAGGATCAGCCATGAGTAGTTCTTTCTTCTTCTTTGAAAGAACGTTCTGTCGCTTACCCTCAGTAACGAATGTATCATCATCTGATAGTACATTTGGTACTCCATCACCAGTACAACCACGCAAGATATGATCAGCCTGAAACAACCGTGGGTTATCATCCTTAACAGGTTTCTTTGTTGTAGGTGAAAACTGTGAAACGTTTTTAAACTTTTGTAACTGGATGAAATCATGATCACTCGATACAATCATAACATCTTCATAGTTGCCGAAGTCTTGTGTCCACTTAACAATCTCTGCAATTGAATCGTCAGCTTCACAACCCCATTGATGAATAACTTTCCAGGGGAGGTGTTCTTTAATCTCTGTGAGTACAAGGTTAATTGTTTTAAACGCTGCATCCCAATCGACTTTTGATTCATCACGCGTTTTCTTACGCTTACCCTTGTATTCAGGATAAATGTCTTTACGCCAGTTACCACCAGCATCTGCTACAATGACCATCTCACCGTAGCTCTTAAACTTTTGCTTATACATGCGTAATGAGTTTAAGATTAAATGCCGCAGTAGATTTTCATCTGATGCGTTCACTTTACCCATTGCCACAGGTGCAATAGCAATACCACTATAATCAACTATTATCATAATAACTCCTTATGTTAAATCAATTATAACATATTTTCACAGGCTTGTAAACCCTTAAAATACATAAATATAAGCATGACATATGAATTCGATGAATGGGAAGCTATCATAGACTTTATGTTTGCAATAGAAGCAAAGCTCGATAGTATCGTGCGATTACATAATGCTAAAGTCGTAACACCTTCTCAACTAAAGAAATTAACAGAATACACTAAGAATCCTTGAGCCTTGCCACGTGCGAGCGGTGGATCCTGCAATTAATAATTCCATTGTAATATTTATCATCTAACAATACATGTCTATCGAACTGTTCTTTTGCTTCGAGGTATCCCATCTCTCCCTTTGATTTACAAAAGTATAATATTTCACGATGGAAGTTCTGTTCACCGGCCTCAAGTAACAATTGCTTAACCAGATCGGAGGATCCATAATAGGATTTCCAATCTGATTCAACAACGCTTCTTCTTTTACGGGTTTTGCCTTTGAGTGGGGGTAAGGTCTTCTTGGACCAGAATTGTTTCTTGCCCACATACATCTTACTATTGGATTTATCCGTAATAACATATACAAACCCTACCCACTCTTTTAGTTCTTCTTCAGATGGCTCATAAGGCTTATCCTTATAGTACCACATTAAAACCATTCCTTTGGTATGCAACGTTCTATATCTTCGAGACAACTAAGGGTCGGGAATGACACACTGAGCAACACTCGTTCTTTATCCGAATGATTGTATGCGCTGTGTGCTGCTTTTGTTGAAAAGAATATAGGCTTTCGTATGTTATACCAGTGATACAACTCTGGTTCATATTCGAAGCGCTTTGCTCCACCATTTACCGGTTCATTTACATACGGGGCTCGTTCTGTTGGCTCACCGAGAGATGGGTTTGCTACACAGAAACAACTGTTTTCAAGGTCTACTTGAATTGGAAAGTTAATACAACCAGGTCGTTTTGAATCAGTATGAATAGGGCCAAGTCCACTGTGTGGTGGGTTAATCATCCAGGTTAAATGCAAATCTACATTGAACCACTCACTCAGGAGACTATATGCCTCATGGGTTTTTTCACAGTGAATGTAATCTTGATATTGGTCACCAATAATTTTGTTTGTACGATCAATATCCCGACTTAGCTGTTGGAGTTGGTGTATTAACTTATCTGGCACATTATGTAATATTTTTAATGTATCAGACATCATCACTATCAGATTCTGCATCAATAAAAATAGCGTTGCCTATTTCGCCGCACATAGCGCAATACTCAGGCTCGTCATGTTCGTCAAATACTGTAATATACACATGTGCATTACAATGATCGCAGTTAAACTCATATTCTAAATGTTTCAAATGTCATCATCCCTCACAGCTGACACATTGTAAAATATCTCGTACAAGTTCCTGTGCTGGGTTCGATGATCGTTGGTAATAAAATGTTTTCACGCCTAGTCTCCATCCTTCAATAATCAGTGCGTTAATATCTTTAACCGGAGCATCATGTGGAATCATAAGATTCAAACTCTGGCTTTGATCTATATATGCCTGCCGTGCAGCTGCTTGCTGAACAACATTCAATGGTGAGATTTCGGAGAAAGTTTTGAATACATTCTTTTCATTTTCAGATAAGAAGTCAAGATGTTGTACTGAACCTTTGTGAATAAGAACTGATTCCCATGTTTCATCATCATTTTTATTATGTGAATCTAATACTTCTACGAGCCATGGGTTTTTATATGTAAATACACCTTTTGCTAAATCTTTGACGAAATAGTTGGAGGCAAGTGGCTCGATGCTTGGGCTGACTTGACCAAGTATGAACGATGATGAAGTAGTGGGTGCAATAGCACAACGAGTGAGATTGCGACAATTATAACCGTTAAGGCCTTCAGGAGTTCCATAGATTTCCGCCATTTCTTCTGAGGCTGCGAGTGATCGCTCGTCGATAAATTGACTAATTTCTTCACCCAATTCAAGAGCCTCAAACGACTCGAATGGCATCATTTTAGAGTGTAGTAACGAATGCCAGCCAAGCTGACCAATACCAAGTGCACGCCAGTGCTTTGCAAAGTTGTGTGCAGTTTCCATAAACCGTACACCTTTGGTCTTCTTAATATATTCTTCCATAACAGCGTCAAGGAAGTATGTCATAGTTTCTACTGCATCTGTTTCTTTCCATTCATCCCATGTAACAAGATTCATAGATGATAAGTTACAAACAAACGTCCAGTCTTTGCTCGATGGTAATGCAATCTCTGAACAAAGATTAGATGCATGTATTGGAAAGTTGTGATCTTTCAATGCTTGTGGTTTATTGTTATTCACTGTATCAGAGAAAAACAAATATGGATAACCAGTCTCTTTGCGCTTACGCAATACTTTTGCCCAGATGATACGCTTATCGCCGTCACCGATGATCATGTCTTTCATCCACTGATCAGGTATTGTTACACCAATTGAGATATTTTGTATTGGTGCACCTGGTTCCCTTATGTCAAGAAACTCACTAATGTCAGGATGATCGATGTTAAGATAAGCAGCGAAAGCGCCACGTCGTACGGATCCCTGAGAAATAACATCGGTGCTAGTATCAAACAAACGCATGTAATGAACAGGGCCATCGGCTTTTCCTCCACCTTTGATTTTGCTTCCTCGTGGTCGTAGGTCTCCAAAGTACCCAGATGTTCCAGCACCGTGTTTTGTTTGCACTCCAACTTCTGCTACTTTTTGTAGAATCTCTTCAATCGAATCTTCTACTTTAACACCATTACACGAGATAGGCAAACCTCGTTCTGATCCAAAGTTTGACCATACCGGTGAAGACAGGCTATAATAACCTGCAAGCATATACTTTTCGAATTTACGTGCGAAGCCATGCTTATGGAGTATCTTCTCTGCTGCTTCTGCTATTTCTTCTATGCGTTCCTCTGCGGATACACCTTCTGCTAAGTAACCACGCGATAAAAACGTGCGTGAATCTTCGTTAAGCCATTCAAATTTCATAATATAGTCTCCTTAAAATAAATCGTCTGCTGATACACCCTGACCGCGGGAATAATCAACAGGTCTGCCATGGAAGAAATCTACCATGTTTGTGCCATAAAGGCCTTCATCAAACCATTTAGTTAATTTGATTGCTTCAGCATCATATGTAATGTTATGATTAAACCCTATTTGTTTTAGGCTATCTACCATACGTTTCTTAATAAACTCAATGAGGATATCACTTGATAGTCCAAGCTCTTCGTAATCACCCATGATCCAACGAATAACATTAGACTCATAACCGATTGCCGCTTCAATCTCTTCTGCAATACGTGCTTCTAATTCTGCATCAAACAGTTCAGGGTATTCTTCACGCATTGTATTGATAATCTTAATGCCGCACTGTGCGTGTAACATCTCTTCGTTTCGTGTATACTTCACTTGCTGTGCTGTATCTTTCAGAATAGCTTTATTCTTATTCATGTGTAAAATGATATAGAATTGACTAAACAATGATACGTTCTCTACGAAAAGAGTAAACAGCGTAATAGCATAGATGTATTGCTTACGCTCATCTTTAAATGCTTTCTGGCTGTACTTACGCAAATAATCAACACGACCAGCAATAATAGGGTTCTCAAGATTGCGTTCAAAGATATCAGTAATACCAAGTACATCTAATAGTTTTTCATATGCCATGTTATGAATAACTTCAGAGTTACCCATAGCATAGCCAAGATCACGTAATGATGGATGTGGTAGATTGTCACCGAGGTTTGCCCAGAACGTTTTTACTGCTACTTCGATCTGACCGATCGCAGAGAGTGCTCTCACAAGAACTTGGCGTTCTTGGTCCGTCATTTCTGATTTGAATTGTGAGTAATCGCTAGTGAAGTTGAATTCATCCGGAGTCCAAAATCCACTCCATATGGTCTCAATAAAAGGTTTAGTCCAGGGGTAAAGATCGGGTTTTCTTGAGATTTGTTCTTCAAATAGCATATGGGTTCTCCGGATATAAAACAGACCCACCCAAATAATGATATTCAGGCTAAACTGTCGAGGTTATTTGTATCTTGATTATTAATATTATATATCAAAACGGCAACCTTGTAAACAGCTTATTTCGATATTATTGAAGTTTTTTTTACTATATTCAGTGTTTATTTTTCAAGAGCGGGTGTAGGCTCTTCAGTTACGGCTTTTTCGTAATACACTATAATATCTTTTTGTTGATTAATGTAGCGTTTCAGATCACCTATGTTCAATGCTAGGTTTTCATAGTCACGCATAGACAAAGCAACAAAGGCTACTTCACCATACTGCTCTTTAAAGTCAGCAATGAATTTATCTAGGTTCTCTGCAGTAACGACCCATACACGAGTATCATTCAGCTGTATCGGTTTTGGCTGTGATACTGTTGGTATCGTCGTCGGAACTATCTTCGTTACTACTTTGATTTCCGTCTCCGGTTT
>TARA_B110000858_G_scaffold197133_1_pt1 | contig 12121 bp, 14 predicted proteins | sample TARA_B110000858 | Tara Oceans TARA_B110000858 (sample SAMEA4398247) | marine metagenome | biome: Polar Biome; feature: [SRF] surface water layer (ENVO:00010504); material: water (ENVO:00002006), including particulate matter (ENVO:01000060) such as... | depth 5 m | reverse complement strand
AATAAATAAATAAATAAATAAATAAATAAATAAATAAATAAATAATTTTTTTTATTTATTTATTTGGATAGATTATGACAAATAAATATTAATTATAATATTATGTTTATTTGATATATCAAAAATATTATTTATATTTATCATGGGAATACCTGTATTATAAGATATATATGATTGATATTTTTTAATGTACAATTTTTGAACAGGTATCTTAATATTATTAAGACATTCTATTGTTATATATTCTTCTTTAAAAACATTTTCAAATTTATTATAGTAATTATAATAAATAATACCATCTATAATGTCTATATTATCGTCTAATTTTGGTTTTAATTTAATAATAGTATTGTTGTATATAAGTTCTCTATGCCAGACAGGTACACATATAATTTCATGATTAATATCTAATTTATAAATAATAGAATTTAATAGGTCATTTATATTAGGAGTTAATATATAGACAGTATAGTCTTTAAATTTTTCTAGAATTTTTTTTTTTATAATATTTAAAGATTTATCATTGATGTTAAAATATATGTTGTCGCTATTATTATAATTTGTAAGATATATATATATATCTTCTAATATTTCAATATTTAATTGCTCTAATAAGTTTAAACTAATTTCTGTACAATTGCATTTAAATTCATCTAATTGTTCTTGGTTTTTATTATTACTACATAATATTTTTATAAATTCATATACCAATTCTCCATAGTTTATATTTAATATATTATCATTATTGTAGTTATTTTCTAAATTAGATACATAAGTATTGGTTTTAAGATTGTGATATTTATATAAATAATTATATGCAATATTTATATTTTTAAATTTATCATCGCTTATATTTGTATTTTTATCAGGATGATATTTTAAAGCATTTAAATGGTAAGATCTTTTTAATTGTTCTAATGTATAATTATCTTTTAAATTTAAAATAGATAATGCAATATTATAATTCATTTACTAATTTTATTAAATATAATATATAACTCTCTAAATGAAAAATCGGTCGATAATTATTGTTATAGTAAAGAAAAAAAATACAAGTTTTTTCATATAAATTTCCCACATCTAAATTATTTGTAGTTAAATAATTTTTTTCTATTAATGTTTTTAATATATAAAGTATAGAATCCGGTATAGAAACATTATAAACAAGTAAATCATATAATGTATTACGTATATTTAATATATTAATATTATCAATCTTAATAATATGTTCTATTAATGTATTACATATATTAATATATGGTTTAATGATATCTTCTTTGTATATATCTAGGTTAATATAATTAATATTATCTATATAATTTGTACTATCTAATTTATATTTTTTATTTATTTTAGAATAATTACTTTTTTTTGGATGACTTACATAAATAATTTTACAGGAATTTAATATATTATTTGGTATAAAACTTATATTGTCGGTAAGTATTATAAATTTAATAATAATATTATTATTAATAGATTTTTGCATATAACTATATATGACATCTAATAATTCATTGCTAATATTATGAAAATTTTTTAATAAAATTATACCAAATTTTTGTTTTGATGAACTAAGTATAATATCTAATATATTATTATATATTTCATTTAATAATGCTTTTGAATTACATCCCAATAATTCAATATCTATTTCATAATGAATATCGCTAATTTTAATTGTATAATCCTGTTTATTATGATTAATAATAAATTTTTTTTCATATTTTAAATTATAAAAACTGTACTTTTCTATTAATTTTAATGCAAGTATATATTTACCACTGCCAGGAGGACCATATATTATAGTATTAGATATTTCATTTATATTGGGTAAAGATGAATATATATTATTTAAATAATAATGTAAGTTAATATTTTTGGATTTTTCTAGATTTTCTTTAAATGACTGTTTTAATATCATTAATAATTATATTGTTAATATTTAAATAAAAATGTTTAAATAATTTAAATACATTTAAAGTAATATATTAGTTATTAATTCAAATAATATAATAAATGATGTCAATAAAATTATCAGATATAAATGTAAACAATATAATTATTAATGATGCAATTAATAATAGTATAATTCCTAATAGTAAATATTATAAAATTATATATTCAGATGAAAACATAAGTTTAAATTGTATATATTTTCATATGAATTTAAATAATAGTTATTTTAATAATGTTGAAAATAAAATTTATATAAATAAACATCATAATATCGAACTAATAGAAAAAATTAAATCTATAGAATTAAGCATTCTTAATAAAATAAATAAAGATAACAAAATTATAAACCAAAAACTAACTCAATTAATATCATCTGAATATATAAAGTATCAGTATATAGATACAAAAAATAATAAAAAAAAAAATATAGATGAAAACACACAATTAGAACATGTAATATTAAAAATATCGGGTATATGGGAATCAGATAATAGTTATGGTATAACATTTAAATTTTTATTTCCTAAAACATTTGTACAAATTAATTAATATATCTTTATTTACCAACTGTGTAAAAATATAAAAGTATATGCATTATAATTATTAATATTAAATTAAAACTACTTATTAAATATGATAATCCAATATATATTTTATCTTTATTAACATTTAAATCAATTACTTTATTCCATACATATTTATATATTAATAATAATTGTACTATTATTAAAAAAGATGATATATTATTATATATATAATAATCTGGTGCTACCCCATTTGGTTTATTTATTTGTTTCATATTAGTTAAATTTAAATACATGATATAAATAATTAAAAATATCGTAATAATAATAGGTCCAGTGTCGAATAATATTGTATATAAATATTGTAATATATTAGTAGATAATATATCTATATTGTCTCTTAAATTAAAGCTATAAATAAGAAAAAATATAACAAATAAACTAGTTATAGTTAATCCATAACCCCATAATGTTGTTAAAGCAGGACCAGTGCTTCCAATATCATCACCTGGATATGAGAAACATAATTTAATTATGATACCTGCAATACCCAAAAAATATAAATTTAATAAATCCATATATTTATTTTCAAATAATCCAAATCCAAAAATACCTTTATAATCTTTCATAGACGACATAATAACTAATATTAATATATTATAATATTATATTATATTAATAATGAATAGAACAACTTTCAATGAATTTAATAATAATACTAAAATTATATCAATAGATTCCGATGATAGAGATATTACAAAATATCCATATTCTAATAATTTTGAAATAATATGCCCTCAATCATATAGTAATGTTTATAGTATTAAGTTATTAAATTTGTCCATTCCTTCTTCTATATATAATATATCAGAATATTTACAAAATAATAAATTATCTATCGACAATAGTTTAATAATAATTGAAGATGGATGTTATAATAGTGATAAATTAGTAGAAGTATTAAATATTGAATTATCAAATAATCAGTTAAATTATATAAAATGTTATTTCAATAATAGTAGTCAAAAAATTACATTTGAAAGTAATAATAGTCAAAATTTTGTACTTGATTTTACTAAAATTATCAATTATAATAATTCAAAATATTGTAATTATAATATTTATAACCAACATTCAAATTGGGGATTAGGAGCTGTATTAGGATTTAAAAAAATAAAATATCAAGAAACCAATTCTTATATATCAGATAATCAAGTAAATATTTATAATTATGATACTATTTATCTTGAAATAAATAATTTTAATCTATTAGATAAAATTGAACCATACAAAATAAACTATAATACAAATAATAGTAATGGTAAAAAAAATTCTAGTTTTGCAAAAATAGATATTGCTAAAATAAATTACAGTAATTTAGATAATTTACCACAAATTATATTAAAAAACTACAAAGAAATACAAAATAATAATATTTTAAATAATCCTATTGAAAAACTTAATAAATTACAATTTAATATTAAATACCACAATGGTTTATTAGTTGATATACCCAATAATAAACATATAACATTTACTTTAGCTATCAATTAATAGAAATATATTATAATAATATATATTTATATATTTATATATTATTATATTATTATATAAATAACCATAATAATATGTCTATAACACGTAAAAAAACTATAAAAAAATATAACAAGAAAATATATAATTTATCAAAAAAATCATATTCACCAAATATTAATAAAAAGTTAATAAATAAAACACTTAAAACATATGATAAATCACAAGTTAAATCTATAAATATATGTAATGATATTTTTACTATTAAAATTAATAATAAATGTTATATTTATAATGATAATATTGTACAAAATCTATTATTAAAAAATTTAAAATACAGAAAAAAAATGAACCCTGAAAAGTTTATAGCACCTAGACAAAATTTAAGTAATTGCTGGTTTAATACTATGTATGTTACCTTTTTTTTTAGCGATAAAGGTATTAAATTTTTTAGATTTTTCAGAGAATTAATGATAACTGGTAAAAAAGTAGATAATACAAAAATAGATACAGAATTACATAAAATATTTTTTGTACTCAATTTATTTATAGAATCAAGTTATAATCAAAATAATAATACTAGTTTTATTAAATATTTTAACAAATATACAAATAATCTAAATACCAACTATTTTATTGAAAAGATATATAATATTATAAATAAAAATGAAAATAAAAATGAAAATAAAAATAAATTATTGTACTCAATACCTAAATTAAATGATGCTAGCAACCCATTATATTATTACATTTCTATAATAAACTACCTCAAATATGATATGTTAAAAATATTACCAATTGATATATACAATAAATATAATAAAAAACAAATTAATGATTTTATATATAATTATTTAAATAATCATAAAACTATACCTGAAATTATTGTACTGGAAGATCTAGATAGTAAATCTAATCATAATACAGAATATACATTTACATTTAATAAACAAACTATTAATTATAAAATAGATTCTATTATAATTACAAATAAAGATTTTTATGAAAAAAATTCTAATAAACATTTTACCTCATTAATAACATGTAATGGAATAGGTTATAAATTTGATGGATACAGTTATAATCCATTAACCAAATTTAATTGGATAAAATACCTAGATAATAATATTGATAAAGATTGGACTTTTAATGAAAATAAAAAATATATATCAGAAAAATATAATATCACTATGGGTTATAAAATGCTCTTCTATTATCGTGTTTAATATTATTTATTAAAATAACTTAAAATTATATTCGGTAATATAATAAGTATATTCTTATAATGAAATATATCACAGATAATATTGTAGAGAATTATTTAAAAGAAAATATCGGAAAATCTCTATCAATTAAAAATATTTATAAACAACTTCGCATTAAAAGAAGATTAGCTATTTATATGGCAAATCATTCAAAAAATATTGAAAAAGTAAAACCATTTCAACTAGGTTCTGGTAGATATAATCTATTAGTATTTAAGTACAATGATGCCGTTTAAATGTCTTCATCGTTTTCAATTGTATTATTGTTAAAATTATTCAACATTTCTAGTTTTTCTATACTTTTCTCGAAATTTTTCTGTTTAACATTTTTAAATAAATAATCGGTTTTAGGTGAATGTTCATTTTTTTTAACATCTTTATATATTAAATCTACTTTATCAACTATATTTTGTACAATTTCTTTATTATTATATATTGCAATATCAATATTTATATCTTCACATATTACAGTGAATAAAAAATATATTATTAATTTTCTTTTCTTTTTACATGCTGTACTAAATCGAATTGTATATAAATTAAACAAACTATTACATATTTTTTTTTTTATATTTTTTATTTTTTCTAAACTATCTATATTACAATTTCTATTAATTAATTTATAGTTATCAATATAATAATATATAACATCCCATATTATCCAGATTATATCTTTTTCAAATCCTTTTGGTGCATACATTCTGTTTTCAATAAAACATTTTTTATTTTTCTTTTTTATTATTGCCTCATATTCTAATATCCATTCAAACCAATATAAAATCTCAATAATATTTTTCTCTTCAAAATTATACATTAACTCATTTATAGGTATAAAAAATTCTTTTGGGTCTTCTTCGCGAAATACATTTTGTACATAATTTATATTAGGAGCTTTAAATTTCAAGCTTAAATTTGTTAAATCAAATTCATTTTTATTTAATTTAACAGGTTCAATTGTTAATCTCTTTGGTGAATAACATAATATACAAATAACTTCACAAAATAATTTACGTATTTTTTGATTATTACGTAAGACTAATATGTTATTTTCATAACCATTTGTTATAATACTCTTAAAATTCATATATCTCATATCTAAATATAATGATAATTTAACATTTCCAATATGTATATATTTTGTATAATATAAAATAATGATTTCCCATAAATCTAGAAAATGTCCAGCACAAATAAATTCAGCTGACCAATAAATAGCATTTTCTAATTTATTGGTATAAATACATTTTATTAACTCTGATTTAGCTTTACTTTTTTGATATTCAGAAAATGTTATATTATTAAATGTAGTTCTAATATCATCAATGATACTTTTATCCATCTATATAGTTTTTATGCGATAATTATGATAAAAAAAATACAAATTTATTATATAAATACATTATAAATATGATAAATTTTAAATTTAATTTTTTTAAAAACAAAATAAATTTATTTAAAAAACAAAATACTATAACGAAAGCATTAATAATAATCATAATTTTATTATTAATAATTTATTCTACGAATTTAAGCAATAATTATAAATTTGGACTAGAAAACTTTGACAACATTGATACGTCATATAATTTAACAAATGTAACAACTTTTAAATATGATTTTGTTTATTTAAAAGATAATGAAGCTTATAATAATAGTTATTATTGTAAATTTTATGATAATTTTTTTTTAAATTTATCTAAAAATACTTACGAAATTAAATATATACTAAATCTCAGTAAAAATTTTAATAACAATAAAATATTAGATATAGGTTGTGGAACAGGAAATCATGTCAATCTATTATCCAAAGTTCATAAGGACACTATAGGTATTGATATTTCACCAGAAATGATTAAAATTGCTAAAGAAAAATATCCAAATAATCAATTTAAAATGAGTGATATTCTTAATAATAATCAATTTGATTCTAACGATTTCACTGTTATTACCTGTTTAGGAATGACAATATATTATATTATTGATAAAGATTCATTTTTTGAAAATTGTAATAGTCTATTACAAACAAATGGTTATTTAATATTACATATGGTAGAACGAGATTTGTTTAGTCCTTTCGTTCCACCAGATGATAATACAGTTTTATTTAATCCACAAGAATATAATAGAAAACGAATATTTAATACAATCGTTAAAATAGGCGATCTTGAATTTTCATCTAATTATGAAAAAATAAATATTATAGAAGATAACAATACATTTAATGTACCATTTTCTTTGTACTCAGAAAAAATACACGATTTTAAAAATAATAGTATTGTTAAAGTTGATAGAAATTTATATATGCCTTCTTTAGATAAAATTACTAATTTAGCTAAATCTAAAAATTTTTCATTAGAAAAAAAATTAGATTTAAAAAATATTAATCACGAAAATCAATATTTATATGTATTTAAAAAAAATAACTAATTATCTTAAATATTTTCCTGTTCTAGCAAAAGAATCGAGCACAAAAATTATAAAAATTCCTAAAAATACATATAATACTAGTTCTTCCATTATATGATTTGTTTTTTCATTATGTTGTTCTTCTAATAAGTAAATCATATAATTTAATTTTTCCAATAACTGCTTATTTGATACAATTTCTTTATCAATATTTGAATTTTCATTATAACCCATTTTATAACTATTATTATAATTGGATAAATAAGACGTATTTTCATTCAATATACTATTATCATTTAAATTTTCCAAATTATTATTATTACCTAATTTATTACCTAAATTATTTTCATATATTTGTTTATTAAACTCTTCTTTGTTTAATATATTATTTTTTGTATTTAAAAAATTATTTATATCATCATCTTCTTCTTCATTGTTTTTATTATGTATATTAGACATTATATCATTTAAATTTGTTACTTTATTAATGGGTTCTCTAACTTTAATAGTTTTATTATTATTTTTTTTATGATTTATTTTAATATCTTCATCTATAGAAGCTGGGTTTAATGGAAACAATGACATTATTAATAAAAAAATATATTTTATATTTAGATAAATCCACTAAAATATTATATTTATTTTTTATCTAAATATTTATTAATAACAAATGAAAAATAAATCTAAATCATATAATATTAATGATATCTTAAATTTAAATTTCTTTAAAAATAAAAATATTACATTAGCTAAAATTATGGAAAATATATCATCTAATAAATATTTTATCGGTATTATGATGATATTTATGAATATTGGATCTCGTTATATTGAAATTAAATTAACCAAACAACAAGAAGCTATATTCAAAAGTATCGCACGAGAATTATTAATTTTTACGATTGCATTTATGGGTTCTCGTGATCTATTTGTTGCTTTTATTATAACTGCAATTTTTATAGTATTAAGTAATTATGTTTTTAATGAAAATTCTAAATATAATTTATTGCCTAAAAATTTTAACAAATTAGAAAATATAATGGATACCAATAAAGATGGTGAATTATCTGAAGAAGAAGTCAATAAAGCATATGATATTATTAAAAGAGCAAAACAAAAAGAAAATGTACAAAATAAAATTAAATTATATGATAATTTATCTTAAATTATTTATTATTATATATTAATATATTATCTTATATTAATATATGTCTCAATTCTTAAACAAACAAGAAGAAATCAAAAGATTGAAAGAATTTAAACTAAATAAACAATTAAAATCGTTAAAATTTTATGATATTAAACTTAGTTTATTTTTTAAAAAAGATAATAAATTTAATTTACCACATAATAAACCCATTAAATTATTCAATATATCAAAAGAAAATATTAGAATTAATAGTGTTCATCATTTATTAAATAGTGAAAATTACAAAATATTTATTCCTATTCTAAATGATAAAACTAATATTATCGTATTAGATAATTTTTTATTTGAAAATAAAAAAATATTTGAATCTATAACAGATGAAACAAGAAATAATAGTAAATTTAATCCTACACAATTATTTATTAAAAATGATACAGATACTAAGTTTAAAGATAATATTAATAAAATATTCAAAACTATATTAGGAGTTATATTTGATAGTGAAAATATAGGAAATAGAGCTTTAAGAGATAATATACCAGTAAATGATAAAAATATAATTGATATAATATCTAAATCAAATAAATCAAAAATGTATATTGAATATGTTACAAAAAATACAAAAGATAATAGCCCCGATACAATTTATAAATCATCTATATATTTAAATATTTTTAACATATTAACTATGTATTTTAATGATACAAATAGTTATATTAATTATGATAATAAATGGTATAAATTTAATAAAATAAACCCTATAAAATATAATGATGAAAATATACCAACCTTTAATATTAGTAATGAAAAAGAAATTAATGTTTCATTTGAGATAGATAATATAGAAGAGCTAGTTCCAAAATTTGATATTAAATATACAATACAAAATTTAAAAGATATAGATAGAGATTATAAAGAAAAATTAAAAAATATAAGATCAAATAATGATAATGTAAAAATCCCAATTTTTAATTTAACTGCTAAAAATTTATCCGAAAAAAAAACAGAAGGCAATTTATACATAGACTATTTTACACATGCCAATGAATTAGAACTATTTAATATTCAAAAATTCTTAGAAATATTTGAATATAATAAAATTACAAATATTAAAGATATTGATATATTTACTGATCAAAAAATATTTAATTTATATTCTTTAATTAGTACAAATAATTCTAGAGATAAATATTTAAAAATAATAGATAACGAATATAAAGGAAACTCTCTATCTTACAAAAATATTATTAAAGATATAAAAACCGAATTAAATAACTTACAGAATAGGTTAAATAATAATAAGCCTCAAGAAAATATAAAAATATTTTTTAAAAAAATTATATTTAAAAAGAATAATGTTTTTATTCATCAAGATAATAAATATTATATTGATAATCTTAATGATAATATTGAAATAGAAAACTTATCTAAAAAAGAAAATGATTATATTAATGATATTATAATAAATTATAAAATTAAATTAAATATTACATTGGGAAAATCTTATGGTGAAATTATTTTAAAAAATAAAATATCTAATAAACTAGATGAATTCTATGATTTTAAAAATAAAGTTAAAAAAAAATATAGTTGTAATAACCAATCAAAAATATATGATAGAAAATTATTAGATTATTATAATATGCTTGGAATAGATTATAACTTTTTAAATAAATTAATTAATAAAAAACAAAAAGGTGGAAAAACTATAAAAAATAAAACTAAAAAAAATAAAACTAAAAAAAATAATTAATAATTAATATTTATAAAATTAATTATTATTATCAAATTTTATATTATAAAACCATTTTGAAAAATAAAATTTTTCATAGTCTTTGCTTCCGTCTTTTAATATGTTATTAAAATTATATTCTCTATCATATCCATTACTACCTCCATCAGGTCTATAAAATAATAAATGATTATTTAAATCACATGATAAAACAGTAATATGTCCCATACCTTCATATTTAAAACCTATATCAAAAATATCACTTCTTCCATTATTGCATAATACATTATATCTTTCTACCGCTTTATTAATAGACATAATTGTCCATTCATTTAAATAAATTTCTATATTATCTTCACCCAATATATTATATATTAATTTTATATTTCTATTTAATGATTCGGGAATATTTTTATTTAATGTTTCAAGTATATTTTTATAATTAATTTTAAAATTTTTTATATTATCTCTAAAAAAAAATGCTTTGGTTGTAGAATCATAATTATTATCTGATATATTTGCTTTTTCTAATACTTTTAAAATATTTATATATTTTTCATTTTCATTCATTTTGCTATTTATTATTTATATTTATTATTTATATTTATTATTTATATTTATTATTTAAATTTATAAATCATTTAATGTTTTCTTGTATTTTTCTATAAAATTATCAACCAATTCTAATGGAATTTCTGAAAAATTTATAAGTTTATTATTTAAGTTAAATTTATTATAAGCATTTTCTTTTTCCAGAGCTTCTAAAAATTTATCTTTATTTTCATAGTAATATTCTGCCTTTTTAACATTGCATTTTTTAAATACTGGCTCTATACAATCTGATTTATCTCCCAAAATAATTTTTACAAATAAATTTTTTTCTCCTTCTATATATGCTTTTTTATTATCTATTAAATTTTTGTTTTGTAAATTAATAATACTTGTATTATCATCCAATAGTTGTAAGTAATCATGATCATTTGCTATTATAATAATCTTTTCATCACTATATTTTTCTCTTAAAATATTTTTTGTTATAGCAATTACATCATCTGCTTCTATATTATCATTTTTAAATATATAATGTATTCCCGCTTTATATAAGATATCATTTTCATTATCATAAACCATTTTGAAAAAATTACCACCCATAAACTTATCATCTTTATATCTTGATTCCTTATATTTGTTATATAAACTATTTCTCCAAATCTCTTTACGTGGACAATCACGTGCAGCTATTATTGTAACCTTTTTTTTCTTTAATTTTAATTTTGATTTTAATTTTTGTACTGATTCTAATATCATTTTCTTAAATTTATCTACAAATTCTTGCGATTCATATGGATTATCTGGTAAAGGGTTGTCTGGATTAGAAAATTTCCACCACTGTAATAATGCAAAATAACGATAAAATATTAGATAACTAGTATCAATTAATATATAAGTCATTTTATATATTAATTTTTTATTTGTTATTAAATAGTTTAATGAATAAATAAATCAATTATTTTTTATTTTTATTAATTATTTTTTATTTTTATTAATTATT
>TARA_B110000858_G_C17809627_1_pt1 | contig 12146 bp, 13 predicted proteins | sample TARA_B110000858 | Tara Oceans TARA_B110000858 (sample SAMEA4398247) | marine metagenome | biome: Polar Biome; feature: [SRF] surface water layer (ENVO:00010504); material: water (ENVO:00002006), including particulate matter (ENVO:01000060) such as... | depth 5 m | reverse complement strand
GAATTCTTAGGTGTTATAACAATACCCAAATCATAATCAGTATCATCAGGGGTATCGCTTAGATTAAAATGGTCTGCGTTAAGTCCAACCATCCACGCAAACTCAGTTCTCATATTAGGTTGAGTTCTTAATACCTTACCTCTAAACGGCATTTCAGTAAAGAATGCTACTTTCATATTGTTTTACTTTTATCAAAAACACTATCCCAATTGTATGATTTAAATGATGGATTAAATAGATTATGTGCGTTCATCTCACACATCTTAGATGCTTTCATATACCAATCATGTGATTTACGTTGTGCTCCTATATCGCTATTATCAATATTTTCTTCACCCATAATATAACTACGTTTCTTTGGATGCTTTCTATTATGAACTAATAGTATATTTTTGAAATGATATTGTGGTATGTTCCCCAATACTCTATTTGTCATCATCATAAATGCAGTATCTTCATGTATAAAGAATACTGAACGTGGTATGTTTACACCTGCTTTAATAACCTCCGATGATATGACTAACCCACATCCATTAAATTTATGTGGTGAAATTGTAGATACATCCAACTCATCAACTTTATCGTTAAATGAGTTCATTTCATCTTTAGTCATATTATAACGTAAGCTCCACCAATTTTTAACATCACCATCTATGAACGGCTTATCTGTAAATTCAGTATGTTCTAATGGTGTCCATGAGGAATCCCACATTTTACAAGTTGCAAATGTGGCTATATATTTTGGTGTATCCACATTCTGATGTAAATTATCCAATGAAGTAAACATTTGTTTAGGAACTAACATATCACTTTCACCCCAAACTAATACATCAACTTCATCACAGTACATTTCATTGAATTCCCTACGGTAATCTGCTATTGTATATAATGAATCAATACATCTGAACTTAATTCCAGCTAACAATACACCTTTTCTGATTCTGCTGGTTATATCTAAAAAATCACCCATATCTAAGTTTGTTTTTTCTAGCGTTTGGTTTCTTACAAGTGTTATATCCACAACTACATTACCATCATACTCTGAAATGGATTCTTTAAGTGTTTCGATATATTCGGGTATTAATTCAACCTCATACCATTGTACTAAACACCCAATAGCGAATGTTGTTTTACTTTCTTTGTTCATATTCTTTAAATATACAACTTTTCATTGGATTTACCAAATAAATGTTCATAAGTTTTTTTCATCCAATAAGAAGTTGCCACATTATCCTTATTGTTTGGAATACAATTATAATGATATACCCACCCAACCTTAGTAAATAGCAAATCATCACCTAACAATTCCTTTCTTGGTAAATCAACCATATTAAATTCATATGGGAGTAACTTTAAATCAACATTCTCCTTACCAATTAATAAGTTTACCGGAGTTTGGTCAGTTCCTACGTGTAATTTTTCTAATTCTTTAAATAGGGGTTGGTTATTATTGTAGTAATCGGTAATAGTTGTGAATAACTCTTTATGTTGTTCATTTACTATTATAAAACCACAATCTATGTATTCCCACCAATTAGACATATAACCCTCAAACGCGTGTTTGGAGTAGTTTTCCATACTACGCAATACCCAATCGTATGATGCATCACAATGTACTCCGGTTAATTTCCGTTCTGTCATTTTGAAAAAATTAGGACAATCTGGATGTACTATTGTATCAGCATCTACCATAAGTACCTGATCGTAATCTATACCATTTGATTCTAATATATCAAACAAATAATACCTCTGCCAGCATAACCCCATCGATTCCATTGGTAATAATAACTCGGTTAACACAAATACTTCTGAGTTGTTTTTATCAGCCCACTGCTTCCAACTATCTATTGAATATTGATAAGGTGTTCTCCTAGATGATGCCCATCGACCCTCGCCTTTCATATCAATATCCATCATAAATATTATATTTTTTTTCATATAATTTCTTTAAATTTAAATATTAATCCTTCTTTATCTATAAAGGATTTCCCATTAGCGGTAGCATAACCAGCATCTTCACCAATCCATTGAAGAACTTCAATTTCATTATTACTAATTAAGTTATCTATTATAGGTTTAATTGTATTCATTTCATGCCCATAATCATCCATTATAACAATTGATGATGGGTATTGTTGTTTTATTCTTGTTATGCATTTATACATACCATCGTAATCGTGTAATGCATCCATATAAATTACATCTGGCGTTTCGTATTCCCATACCGAATTCACATCTTTAACGTCAAGTTTAATATTATCACATCCTTTACATTTTACTTTGGATAGTTCTATATTGGAATCCGCTATATCACTTGCAATTACTTGTTTAGATATACTACCAAGTATTTTTGTAGTATCACCATGACAGCATCCAAATTCAACTGTTAGATTAATATCCTTATCTCCGAAATAATCAATAATATTCTGTTTAAATTTACGTGATGTTGAATTCTTAGAAGTATCCTTATGATTCACAGTATCAAGTATATCATTAGATTTCTGTATATAATTGTGTTTTACCATATCCCATACGTTTTTCATTAATTGAGTACGCTGGTCTTTTGGTATTCCGTTGAATATCCAATTCCACCCATACTTTATAAAAAATGGAGTATTATCCTCTTTCAATTGCCAATTGTAGCTGAATAATTCCTTACGATTCAGATGTGTTAATTTGAATGGTAATGGTAAATCAATTTTTACATCTACATTATTCTTCTGTAACCAATAGTTAAGTGGGGTTTGCTCATTACCCTTTTTTATTTTATTATCTTGTAAATCAATTAAAGCTGTTTTATTACTCTCATAAAACTTTTTAAAATCATTAATCAATTTTCTATGTAAATTGTTAAATATAATAAATCCTGAATTAATGTATTTGGTCCCGTCTAACTCATAATTGAATAGTTCTGAGTAACCATCAATGCTTTCTTTTATCCATCTCATATTATCTAAATCACGCCACCCAACAAATTTACCTTCTGTTAGTTCAAAGAAATTAGGACAATCCCACTTAACCATACACGTACTATCAACCAATGCAATTTGGTCATAGTTAATACCCTTACGTTCTAATTCATCAAACACATATAATATCTTTTGCCAGTTTACCCGGTATTCAATTAAATCATCCTTTACAGGAACGTTAAACTCTACAAATTCACATTCGTATTTTTTACAAAAATGCTTCCACGTGTTTTTTGAATATTCAAAATACTCAAATCCTCCGTATTTATCTGTATGTTGTGGATTTTCTATTCCAATCCAATAAATTATGTTCTTCTTCATATAATGCCTTTGGGTAATTTTTAATTTCACTATTAATAGATTTAATCAATTCTTCTTTCTTCTCTGATGTTAATATACGAAAATTATCCGTATTATCCAAATCTTCCGGCGACCAGCTAAATGGGTGGCAGTTAATCTGTAATTTATTAATTTCTGTTAAATTCAGTTCCATAGGATTGCCATACTTCCATTGGTGGTTGCTATCAGCTAGATATGTAATATCTAACTTAGGTGATTTTCCCTCAAAGTATTGAAAGAATCGTTTACCATTGTAGTTAATGTAATTACCAAATACCTCTAAATACTTAGATAATAATAACCCATCAGGCCTATGTAATGACCACCCATCTATTCGAACTTTACTGTATGATTGTAGGGTTTGAATATCATTTAATATATACAGCTCTTCGGCGCCAGAGGTACAATCACCCATATGAATATGAGCACCTATATTATGTCCCAATGATTTTATTTTTCGTATAATTTCTAAATTCTGAGTTGATAATACGTTGTAACAATTATTTCGTAACTGAAAGCAATATGTACTAGCTATACCAATTTTACTCTCAACTTCCGCTAACATTAACGCACGTTCAGGAGAGTATTCAACATCATGCCGTATTACACAAAACGTATCTACTCCCCTAGCATCATTGAAAGAAACTATTGGTAAGTGTTTTTGTATATACCGTATCATTGTACGATAATTTAAATAACTAAAATTTCTCATGTTATATTATTTATAAATTTTATTGACCGTATTTATTAATTATATTAGCTATTAATTCTATATCATTATATGTTAAGTCTTGATGATTCGGAATATAAAACCCTAATTTATCTAACGATTCGCAGTTTGGTAATGATGGAACATCATTTTCGTTATACCACATTGGCTTATTTGCCATATTACCCGCTATTAAAGGTCTAACTTCAATATTGTTATCTTGCAATTCTTTAATAATATCATCTCTTTTTGGATGTAATATTGGAATAGCAAAGCTAGAAACAAAATCATTTTCTCTTGAATTAAATTCTAATTTATTATTCTTTATTAAACTTAGATAATGTTTAAAATTAATCCTACGCCTTTCGGAATACCTATCTAATTTATTTATAGCTCGTAACCCTATAAATGCTTGTAAGTCTGTTGACCTTACATTCATTCCTGGTACATAAAAATTATATAATGAATTAAATTCTGTACATTTATATTTATCTCTTAATTCTTTTTGTTTATCTTTAGGTAAATCTCTATCCCAGCCATGACTTCTCATCATTAATAATAAATGATATAAATCATCATCATCAGTATTAATAAAACCACCTTCGATTGTAGATAAGTGATGCCCAAAATACATTGAGTAAAACGATGCTAATCCAAAACTTCCTAAATATTTATTTTGGTATTTAGATCCCATACTTTCACAAACATCTTCTAATAACAATACATCATACTTATTACAAAGTTTTACTATTCTATTCATATCAGGCACTAAACCTAAAGGTGAAACTAAAATGAATGTAGATGGGTTATGTTCTTTAAATAATTTTTCTAAATAGTCTAAATCACAAGATAAGTCTTGTAAATTACAATCACACATATAAGTTTCATATCCTAATAACATAGGTGAACTTACATCAGTAGCCCAACTTAATGCAGGTACTATGATTTTATTGTTTCTTAATTTATCTGAATACTTTAAAGCGGCTAAGGTTAATAAGATGGAAGAAGATCCTGAATTAACAAATACAGAATATTTTGTTCCTATCTTCTTGGCCCATTTAGTTTCTAATTCAATTGTTAATTCACCCTTTGTTAATTTGGGAATTTCATCTTGAGATAACCACTCAGTTAATGCGTTAATATCAGATTTGTCTACTGTATCACTTACTAGGGAAATTCTTTTCATATGCTTCTTTAATTCCGGTTGATAATTCTATAAATTTGTATTCTGGAAATAATGTTCTAAACTTTTCAGTTGATACATCTTTCCTAAATTGACCATCGGGCATTGTGTTATCATATTTAATAGTAATATGTTCACACTTTAATACCTTTAATGTTATTCGAGCTATTTCATCTATAGTTAAATTTTCTGGTGTAGCGATATTAAAACTATCAGTAATATTATTAAAAATACATTTCTTAATAATATTAGCTACATCAGCTGCATTTGCAAATTGCCGTAATGGTTTACCAGTTCCGAATAACGATAGTATATTACTATTAGATTCTTTTGCGTCGTGTATTTTTTTTATCAAAGCAGCGACGAAGTGGCTACGGTGATTATATTTATCATATACCCCATATAAATTACAAGGTGTTATGTACTGATATGATGTACCATATTGATTATTGCTGGATTCAATTTGGATTTCCATACACCGCTTCGCATAACCATATCCAAAATTAGTTGGTGCTGGTGGTCCTGAGTGTAACACATCCTCTGTCATTGGGTAAGTATCAACCTCATTAGGATATATACATGTACTTAGAATACCAATAAATCTAGATACATTACGTTTACGTGCATAATCTATCATTAAGGTGTTCATCAAAATGTTATCACGGAAGTAATCGTATGGGTTATTAATGTTATCCATTATACCACCAACCTTTGCTGCTAAGTGTATAACTATATCTGGATTAAATGTATCGTACAATTTAATTACATCACTCTCAGTCCTTAAATCATATTCATTTGATGATATGTATATCCCATTAGGTAAGATATGTTTTAACTCTCTCCCTAATTGACCCGAACCACCTGTTATTAAAATAGTTTGATTTACTTTCATTATAATATATCTATTTTTGCTTAAAAATCCTAATCATTTTTATTTTCTTTTTCATAATCTTTGTAAAGTTTAGGATTCCCAACGGTAGGACTAAATTTACCATTACATAAATTTACTATCATTTTATCTAACGATTTTACTAACATTGGGCGCTTTTCTTTAAAAGTAATATCAGCTTTTCGTTTTAATTCAGCTACCTTAATTGGGTTTCTTTCTGCGTTAGTTGCATCTTCCAAATACCATAATCGTATATGTACAATTATCAATTTATCTATTAACTCAGAAAATGTATCGCTATGTATATTATCATATTCTGGGAATGTAGTCGTATCTAATGTTTCTTTAACTTTTAATCGTATGTATTTATCTAATTCTGATCCTACCATTTTTGCTCCTTTAGGTGTTTTATATCATTAATATAATTTATTGTAACATCTGTAAAATTTATACAAGAATGAAAATATGATGGATCCTTATGATATGTTTTTATTAATCCGTGATTATCAATCATTGTCATAACACATTTACCATCTACATTTCCAAATTGTTGTACATAATGACATGGGCCTGATATTGTACTCACTACATGCTTACAATTTTTATGATGTAAATAACTACAATAATCTTGTAATGTATCAACGTATAATATATCATTACCGTTATCTAACAACTCATTACCTTTTCCAAAAACTAAAACTTTATCAAAATTTGTCTTTACGTGATTGATAAAGTTTTTCCATTCATCTTGTGGTAAATTTCTACGCGTATCTGAATTTTTTAGTCTAGGTATGCATATTAAAAAATTTCCTATATCTGAATTTAAAATATTGTTATTATAAGATATGTTAAATATGAGTTCTTTATCTCTTTCATAATTGTTATAAAATGGCTTATACGGTAGTTTATTATAAAATTTACCAGCAACAATATCAATGCCAATTTGCCCATCCCAAACTTCAACATTATCGAATAAATTTTCATAAAGAAATTTTCTTTCTGGTAATGTGATAATAGTATCATGTTTAGATATTTTTTTGGTTTGTAACATATCAATTACAGCTAACCGATTGATTATAAGTTCTGTGGCCGCTTCTGTTTGTGTTTCTGGTGTACCTGCAGCTTCAATACCGTGGCCATCATTAACGTCATTAGAGCCTTTTGCACATATTATATTCTTTATACTCATAACGTTAGTTTATCAATTACACCATGCTTCCACATCCAATCCTCTGATAATGTGTATTCTTTTGCCATTTCAAAGTTCGTCTGTATATATGATTTCATACTAATATACAACTTTTTATTCAGATTTCCTAATATTTCGGGTATTTCATCTATATCATTAAATAGTATCATTCCACGAGTATCAAAATAATCACCAATGCAAGGCGGCCCGTAATATATAGGAATTGTGCCGGTCATCATTGGGTTAATTATTTTTTCTGAGAAGTGGTAATCTCTGTTTTGGTTTTCCATTGCTATATGAAACATATAATCTTTTAATCCAGCTGATATAGGTTCTATAGTCTTATACCCACGCCCCATAACATCGATTATATCACCATGCCTTTCAACTATTTGATGACGTAACAAATGAGCTGGTACATTACGTTTGCCTGATGCTATGATTGAAACTAATTCCGTTTTCGTATGGTCTACCCGTCGATTTTCACTTTCTATCCAACAACCACCAAATGGGAAAAATACAAAGTTTTCCCCTTTATCTAATAATGTTTTTTCATTTGTAAGTACATAATCATATAAATGATTGTTATTACGAAGCCACTCATAAGTACCAGGTTGCTTTACATATGGCTCAATTAACCATGCAATCTTCACTCTATGACCTGGTTGTGTATTTCTTACTGATGAATCGGTGTAAAATACAACATCCTCATTTGGGCCCACCTTCCTATCCCACTCAACATATGGTGAAAATGAAGTTGGTGGTAATGGGTTATTACTATAACCACAATGTGCAAATGCCCTATCTACAATTTTTAATTTTACTTTATTCATAACTCTATTTTTTTGAAAATAAAAATCCGTTTATTATAACATAATCCATTTTGGTATTCTCCAATGCATATAATGCATCTGCAATAGTTGTTAATATTGGGAGTCCTCTGATATTGAATGATGTATTTAATATAACAGGTATATATTGTTGGTTATCTAATTCGGTTAATATATCATAAAATCCAATATGCTGTGTTTCTGTGGTAGTTTGCAATCTAGCGGTATTATCAGCATGCGTAATTGATGACAACTCTACTTTATACTTATTGTTGATGGTTGGTGCATGGCTCATACATGGTGAATCAAACACATCGTTGAAATATTTTTTGGAATCCAATAACCTACATACTGGTGCGAATGGCCTGAACCATTCTCTGAATTTTACTTTTGCGTTTAATGTATCTTTCATATCTGGAAATGAGGGGTCACATATAATACTCCGGTTACCCAATGCTCTAGGCCCTATTTCAGAATCACCGGTTACCATACCAATGATATTTCCTGATTTTAGTAATGTAACAATACCCATTACATCAATTGGTATGGCATTATATTCATCAATATAAACATCTAACTCATCAATATCCAATAATTTAAACCCATTATACGTTAATGTATCTGTATGGTGGGGGTGTTCTAATAAAAACTGCCCCAATGATAATCCACAATCGTTTGGATTTGGTGGTACATATAACTCGGAGTTATAACTTATTAAGTAATCTGCTAACTTTTGATTAAATAGTACATTTAATGCACACCCACCGACTAATACTACATTTGGGAAACTGTAATTTTCCAACAATGGGATAAGTATCTCAAATGTTCGTTCTTCAAATACAAATTGTGAAGTGGCTGCTAAATCATAACTGTTTTGGCCTGATATGTTGTTCATTGATAAATTAAGGCCAATTGATTTACCTAAAACACTTAGTTCACCTGTGTAATAAAATACCCTCATAGCGGTTAACCAATCTTTACGCACAGTCCCATACGCACACAACCCCATTAATTTACCAGCATATACAAGCGAAAATCTATCACTATCGGGCCCAGCTTTAACTTCTGATATGGGTGCACCTAATGAGGAATATACTACTCCTAAATTAACATCAATTTTCTTAATACTATCTATGGTTGTTTGACTTCCGAAATATGCACGAGTCGTTGTTACCCCGTCATAATCCACTCCACCACCATCTATGGAAACAATCAACGCTTCTTCGAATTTAGATTGATAGAATCCACATGCTGCATGTGACATGTGGTGTTCCATAACTTTAAACTCTACATTTGGGAAATATTCAGAAATGATATCTAAATCTGATTTTACCAGCTCATTATACAATACAGTTGTAATTTTACCGTTGATGTGATTTTTAATATATTGTAGGAATTCTCTACGTTGGGTATCATCAGTACCCAACCCATTACGATTTTCCATTTTCTTAGTGAATGCAGCGTAACGTTGTTTAACGAATCTCTCATACTCTAATACTCGTATCTTACCAGTGTTATCTATGAAAGTTACAGAGGCATCATGTGACCCATATATACTTAATGTATTTTTCATATTGGTATCCAATTTTTTGATATTATGTTAGAACTATTAATAGATTTCCCTTTACCAAACCATTGTAATGGTGCTATTACTTTTTTAGTGTGATTAGTATTCATATACGCACCCCACCAGCTGAATGATGAGTTTGCTATAATATTATGTGTGCACATTGCCATAATATACAAATCAATGTAATCATCATTGTCATCTATAAAAATAAAATTATCACCAACGAAGTTTGCTTTACACCAGAGAATATCATCACTAACTATAATAAATTTACAATCTGAGAAATGCCCCATTGCTTTAGAATAATATTCCATCGGTTGTACTGGGTGAGATTGTCTATTTAGATAATCACCACGTCGTATGTGGATTGATACTGTATTATGAAAGATATCACCATAAGTATCATCTATGTATTTTTTACTTATATCATCAATTTTATACAATTGTAATATGTGCTCTCTATTTAAATATTTTTCGGATTGAAAATACCCATCGAGAAGTAAATTTTCTTTGTATGGTATTTCGTTATAGGTAAAATCTTTAGCCTCCGTAAATGAATATTCAATAGTTGGTATTTCCGTATTTATATTTCTCAATATAGTATTTGTATACGATTTGATATTCTTATGAACTTGGCGTGCGTTGTTGAAATCAAATGTTGCGGTGGTGTTATTACTATGTGCAAGGGAGCTCGCCGCTCCAATTTGGAATAAATAATTACCCAACCCACCTTCTAATTTACAACTAATCATTTGTTTTAAAAATTGAGTTCCATTTTTCTGCCATTGGAACGTACATCTCACGACCTACTAAATTACTAAAACCAGCACGTTGTTCAACTAAGCACGGATACACCCCATATGTATTTCCCCTAGATTGAATATTGTTTATTAACCATACATCAATATTCAATCTATTTGGATTGGATTGTGACCAGTTATGATTATTAGACCAATCGATTGCACTATATGCATCTATAATGATATCGTATATGGATTCGTTTAATACATATGCGTGTGTTGTTTTACAATATCCCAATTTAACTAAATTGGTATCAATAGAGTAATTAGATGGTGTATTATCTGAAACATTACCACCCAAATATAACATATCACATTCAGTAGTTGCGTTATTTAGTTGCGTTATACTATTACTTAATATAGTAAAGAATTCGGTGTTAATAATACTAATATCATCTTCTAAAATCAATATATTTTTATAGCCTGATTTCTTAGCCATTTTTACAATTTCATAGTGTGATTTAGTACATCCCGCAATACCAGGGGTTAATTCTACGGCAGGGAATCGTTCAATTCGATCTGTAATTCCTATTTTTTTAAATTCAGTTAAGCAATCGCTCCATCTATCAGTTCTAGAATCTAAATTTATACAGTATATCTTATCAAATGGCATCATATTGTGGTTTCTTCTAAATTTTCAAATATATTATATGTGTTTATTGCTGCATTCTCTGATGTATATAACTCTTCAAACTTATTACGTGCGTATGATACCATTGTTTGTTGTAACTCATTAAAGTTTTTTAACACATAATCTATTTTTTCAGGTAAATCACTATAATCATGCTTACAAGCTATATAAGTTTTACCATCTTCATACCACATTGGATTACTATCAATGTAACTCATATCTGGTTTAATTAATATACTACCAAACATAGTTGCTTCAATATCTCTTGGGGCCATTTCCCCATAACCCAATGGTGCAATAACTATTTTACTTTGTGCCATTTTATTGTAGTAATCTTGCTGTGATAACTTTTCACCATTTACTAACTTGACAACATTACAATCTAATTTATTTACTATATCAACACATGGCTTTCTATGCTTATCATACTCAGAACTTTGATGTGAATCATGTTCGTAAACAGGTTTTAAACTTGGGTAACTAAACAATGCTGACACATCATAATTTTTAGGAATATCATTTCTCCATTGTGGAGTAACTGTTGATAACCAATTTGTTCCTGATAGCTTAATTCTATTGGTGTATTTATCAAAGTTATTACATTTGTAATCACCATCACCCCAATACATTCTACCTAAGTTCCAACCTTGCTTATATAACTCCCTATCCTTTAGTAATGTATTTTTAAGTAATAACATTGCATTGGATTCTATGAATACATCGTATGATCCAATGAGTGTTGTTGCATCTTGCCCATCAAGTAACATATAATCACCTGTAATTTTAGATAAGAATTCGAGCCCATCATTTGTTGATTGTTCCAATGATACCTTTTTGTTCATAAAGCTGGCCTGAGCTACCCAAGCAAAATCATATGATTCACCGGTGGTGAATTCGATTCCAATATCACGCAAAACGGATTGTGCCATTATATATGGTCGGAATGTGGTTTCATTCCTATGTTTATCTAAATCATATAACTTTATTTTAATCATAAGGTATCGTAATAATTGTTTTGTTTCACCTGTCTATCAATT
>TARA_B110000858_G_scaffold197484_1_pt1 | contig 12161 bp, 15 predicted proteins | sample TARA_B110000858 | Tara Oceans TARA_B110000858 (sample SAMEA4398247) | marine metagenome | biome: Polar Biome; feature: [SRF] surface water layer (ENVO:00010504); material: water (ENVO:00002006), including particulate matter (ENVO:01000060) such as... | depth 5 m | reverse complement strand
GCGACCGGGTCCAGATAATATCCAAGGAGGTCTGCAAGATGCTTTGCCTGGAAGAGTGATGGCAGACCAATCGAAGTTGATAGATGCAGGACGCAGTGACCCGCCGTACAACGAGAACTCCTTTCCTGCATATGACCCCCAAGACCAGTATATCGGGTTAGATACCCCGTTAGATAAAATGTTTCATGGTCCAAATGATACAATCAGCCCCAATGCGATGGATACAACATGGGGAGGACAAAAATACGCACAAGGTTTAGTGGACGCTGGATATTATAAGGAGGATGAAGTAAAGAGATAAATACATGCACATTTATAGTTACATATAACTTTTAGCGCTATTTCCGTGACTATCAAGCCAATTATGCAGAGTGTTTTTCATAGACGCTTGGAATGCTGTCATGGTGTTTATTTTCGCCATGAATTCTAAAGTTGCTGGGTCGTCGGGTTTTGCGGAAAGAACATCTGCGCTCTCAATTATTTTAGTAAGTACAGACCCACCAACAATGGTGTCCAAATCCTTCAACATATCTTCATAATGAATTCTTGTTTTTTTATGTAACTGTAATTTTGACATTTTATCATCTACGTTTTTTTTTACCTCGGCATTTGCCATTGATAGCGCCTTTGAAGAAAATCCTTCTATGGATGATTCTGTGCCTATGGTCATTAGATGATAATTCATAACATACCGAATAAAATAAATTCCAATAAAAACCAGGGCAATAAATCCAACAATTTTACAAATAGTCTCTGAAAACATAATATATATTACATAATAAATAAATATTTTATAGTAAATAAATTATTTATTATAGTAAATAAATATTTAATATTTTATAGTAAATAAATTATTTATATTTTATAGTAAATAAATTATATTGTTGTTGATAGTGCATTTTCTATAAGATAATGATGGTTACTTCGTATCAATAGTAATTACTGATTCAGCATCAGGAAAAAGATAGTTATATATATTTGCCTTGCATGTTTTGTTTAATTTCCTTTTCTTTGTGGGGTTTCCCTGACATTCAGACCCAACAAGAATATCGTCTAAAGCATCCGGCGTTATAGTCAATACATGAAGAAGCGCAGATATATTTTTATGTGTAGCCATGACTGCTTTCGCAGCGGCGGCACTAACACCAGGTATTTGCATCAGCATAATCTCTCCAATATTGTCTCTGGTAATATTATTTTTTTTGATTCGTTTTATGACGGAACTATAATTGTCGAATTTGCCCTCGCCGCCGCCACCTCCTTCACCTCCTCCTCCTTCACCTCCTCCAATAACACTGGTGTCATTCACACCATAGTAAGGTGGGTCATCGGTGCGATGTAACTTATCTGCCAGTCTCACAATCCATTCGGCAGATTCAGCAACACTAAAGGTTCTGTAGAGAGAAAAGCCTTTATGATAACTAATTGATGTCATGGCAGACAGCAAAGTATTTTTATTGTAGCGGCGCCCTAAATTCGCAAATGAGCCCTCAATTAAATAAAAAATATTATGGTTGTGAAGACTGCATTCACTAAGGCGAAAGCTTTGCTCTCTGTATCGTGAATCGCGAATACTGGCTGCGAGATCATTTACGGATTTTCTCTCTATAATGATTTTCTCCACCAATTTATCTCCGCGCGAATCGTCATAAATAATGATGTCGCCAATTGGGAGACTCGAAGAAGAAAGTGTAACATTTTCTATACGCGGATTTTGTTGCAGATAAGCCAGACATTTCTGATATAATTCTCGTTCGCGACAGTCGATTTCAATAAGCATAATAATATGTAATCTTTATTGAAATGTTTTTATGTATTGATAATAAATTATATAAATGATAAATTTACGAAATTAAATTTCCTTCTTCATAATATTTTTTGATATTTAATATTAAATAGTAAATTTTAATATGGAGTATAGAGGATGACAAAAACACTATTTACAAGCTATAAATGTGATATAAATGATGAAATAATACAATCTATATTAAAAAAATGGCAACACTTAAATCCCAATTATACCATAAAGTATTTTTCAGATAAAGACATTGATTTATTTTTTAGTGAAACCAAATATTATAATACATTTAAATTAATGAGAAATGGTGTAGCTAGAGCAGATTTTTTTAGAATATGTTATATTAATAAATATGGAGGATATTGGTTTGATTTAGATTTAGAACCAACAAAACTAGATATTCCTCAATATGGCAACATTCATTTGTTTGACTTGGGATATAATAATATAAGTTATATGTTTATTGGAGGAAGTCCTAATCAAAAACTATTTTCTGACGTAATTAGCCAAGTAAATAAAAATATACTAGATAATGTATTGCAAAAAAAAGCACATGTAATGGATATTACGGGTCCAAGAATAATTCAAAATATAATATGTAGTAAGCTAAATATTAAAAACGGAGACGGATGTTTGGTAGGAAAAAATGCACCGCAAATATATTTAAAGAATACTGAGTATGAATTTATATATAAAAGACAAGATATTGGTAAACACAAAACAGTAGATTATAATAAATTACAAATGAAATACAAACAAGTGGCGTATCAAATGTACAATTATATATAGTAAAATTTATACTATGAAATTTATACTATGAAATTTATACTATGAAATTTATAGTGTTATATTACGATAATTGTTTTTAAAATGATTATATATTGCAATGCAATTTATTCTCATTTGTTTTTCTTGGGTAGCATCTATTGCAGATAGAATATCTGGTAGCTCATGAAGTTTATTTTCAGAGACTTGCAAAATTGCCTTATCCCATAATTCATGTTTGGGTAATTCAAGAGTATCTGCAAGCAAAATTGGTATTGTACCAATCGCAATACATTCCCATAAACGTATTGAGTTTGGTCCCGAGCCAGATGGACAAAGAGAGAATCTGGATGAAATCAATAATTTATTATAAGAGGTTTTTTGTTCTAATATTTCTGTTGATTCATTCACCTCGTGTTTAATATTTTGTTTAGGATGATATACCATTTTTTCATAATGCCAGTCTCCTATATATTTAACATAACAGTTTTTTGGATGCGTCATTTCGAAAATTCTACGACGAATATCTGTTAGATACCAAACCTGATTATATGCCCCCTGAAAACTGTATAAGTATTTTCGTGGTGTAGTTAACAAATCGACATTTTTAAACTCGTTATTTCTGGTATTATCCTCTATATTTGCAGCGTATAATGGGCATGGAAGTAATTTTATATGATTAATAGTGTCTTCATTTTTAATTTTATGACAACAAAACACAGTTTTTATATTTAGTTTTTCAAATAAAGGCAATATATTTCTAAAAGATATATGCTGACAACACGTATAATATTCTTTATCCGAAGAAATATACGGTTTTAGTATATTATATATTACTTGTAAGTTATATTTTTTATCAATAATAGTTGCCCATGGAAATCCTATGTATACAGGGTCATTATTAGTTTGATTGTAAAATGTTTGTTCGGTAATCACTGGATATTGCCAAAAGAAGTGATATTTTTTCATAATTTCATCTGTAGGAAAACGCATATATTATTATATTATGATGTTAACTTTAATATAATTAAAAATAATAATTCTTATAAAAAGTGAAGTTAATATAATATAATATAAAAACACCGTTATATTAAACTAATATGTCAATTCTAAATTTAGAACTTTCAAACAAGTACGTTTCTAAGCTGATATTATCTAATAAACCGTTTCTTATTACTCGAGTAGGAGGAGCAGAAATATATGGTTCTGCATTTTACAAGGCTTATCAACAAGTTAATACACAATACCTTTATTCGCTTAGTAATAATGCTGGAATATATTTAACTAATAACGAAGAAGCTATACGATTCTTTAATGAATACATAGAAGCCATTGAAAAAAGCACAGCACTTGCAGTTTGGAGCAATTTACTTGTAAATGAACAATCCTTTTTGAAACCACCTAATATACCATCCGTACATACACGGGCGTTAGAACCGTTTTATATGTGTTCTGAAAATATGATTCCCTGGAGTTATCAATTACTCGGCAAAAAGGTTCTCATTATTTCACCATTTGTTGATTCTATTAAAAAGCAAAATGATGATAATTTCCAAATATTTTCAGATGGTCGTAAATTATTTAGAGATGGTCAAGAATTTGTTTATTATAAAGCGTTTAATACAAGTGCTGGAAATCACCTTCACAAAAGTTGGATAGAAACATTCGATATTATGCGCAATGAAGTGTCAAAACTTGATTTTGACATTGCATTATTAAGTTGTGGTGGGTATGGTCTTCCATTAAGTAATTTTATCCATAAAAAAATGAATAAATCCGCGATTTATGTTGGCGGGGGGCTTCAAATGGTTTTTGGGGTAATGGGGAAACGATGGGAAACCACAGATTATTGGAAAGATATTATTAAAACGCACAATCCCAGATTTATTAGACCCAGCGGAGACGAAATATTAAACAATTGCAATAAAGTTGAAAACGCATGTTATTGGTAAAAAATAATATATAACATATTAAAATATAGCAAATAATTAATGTTATAATATAATATTTTAACCTACTATAATATATATATGAACAAAACAATTTATATGACATATAAAAAAAATATCCCAGCTAAAGTTAAAGACAGATGGATTAATACTAATAAAGACTATAAAATAGATTTTAGTTTGGACAAAGATTGTATATCATTTTTGAAGGAACATTTTAATGATTATATTGCAGATTTGTTTAAAAATATACATAAAGGAATGTATAAAGCAGATTTATGGAGATTATGTAAATTATATATAAATAGTGGAGTTTATGCTGATGTAGATTTAGTTCCTTATTTAAATATTGTTAAATTAGATAAAAACATTACATTCTATTCTTGTATAAGTAAGAATAATGATGGTATTTTTCAAGCATTTATGGTAAACTTTTCTAAACCTAAAAATCCTCTTTTGTTAGTATTTTTATTATCATTCTTAATTAATAACCCATATACATATGCAAATGGTCCTACTTATGATATGTACAATTGTATAAAATATATGTTAAATGTAGAAACTATACTACCTGAAAAAAAATATGAAATAGACTCTGTAAAATTAAAGATTCGTATTGGTTCAAGTAAGAGCCGTGATAAAATAATAAATTTATATTACTTTCCTGATGATATTCAATATACTATAAACTTACATAATAATAGGCATAAAGATATGTTTAACTTTGAAATAAAAAATAATTATTTAATTATTAAAAGGTTAGATGAAAATAATGGTTGGGGGTATAATCATTTCATTGATATTTGTTTTCCTGCTAAAACTAGTTTTTTATTTTTTAAAGAAAATGCTGGTCCGAACGGGAATTGGGTAACATCATATGTTACCCATAATAATACAAAAATATTAGATAGCAGAGATATGGATTATTATACAAATCATGGCTGGTAAAACCAGTGTTTTACATGTTTAATTACAAAGAGATTTACAATTTATTATCTCGCCATAATCCAGTACATAGATGCATTCCATAACACCCTTTATTTTTTAAATCATTGATATAATTATTATCTTTTATTGTCTGTGGATGAAATAGTTCTCTTTTGGGAATGGTAATGTCATGATTCTTTGCACTATACCTTTTCCACATTCCATATACAAACATAGGACCTGTGCCCAATACATTTCCGTCAATATTTTTATCAGTGTTATAATCTAATTTTTTTCTATCAATTGTAAAAAGTGTATCAATTAAATTCTTCCAAAATGGATGATTGGGTTCAGAAGCAAAAATACAATTACCTAAACATACGGGAGCACCATTGTTATCCTCTCTATTACAAGGAATAACGACTTTTTTATCTAACATATCAAATGGTTTAAACATTAAATAATCCATGTCTGTATATAAACCTCCATATTTATACATCAAAAAATATCGAAACATATCTATTTTCATAATCATTCTTGGCAATTCATTAAACTTATCATAATACTCTGGAAATTCGGTTTTCATTGTAATATCCATATCATCATCTGTATAAAAACGATAATCAAAATCAGGATGTAATTTTTTAATTTCAATTAGACACATATTATATATTTCTGGTAAATCATAATTTTTATATGTTTGATGAATAATTTTCGGTATCATATAATAATTATAATATAATACTGGCTTTAATTTATATTTTAATGAACAATATATTTATTTTAATTTATTATAGTTTATTAACAAAAGGATATGTTTTTAAACATATATCAGGAATAATAGTATTTGCCTTTCTATTATTTTCAAAATCTTCCGTAGGTGGTTTCCAATTACCAGTGTTTGGTGTATCAAGTAAGACATCTGGAATTGTTTTGGTATTCAACACTAAACCACAAACCAACGACTTATGTATATAGGTACATTCAAACACTTTTGGTATTTGTATTCCATTTATAACACATTTATATTGATAATCCCATCCACTATTTTTATCGGTCCTTGTAATTATTAATTTTTTTTTATCAAACTTATAAGAAAATTGTATAGGAAATTGTGATTTATAGTCAAATACAACTTTAGTATTTGTTGCATACTCTTTATCTAAATGTATTATTTTTGTATTCATTTTAGAGTTACCTATACAAATTGTTTTTTCACCAATTAATGTTGTACTTCTCCAATTATTTCCGTGAAAATGTACACAATAATGTGTGTTTGCGATTTTTTTTATAGCCTTTAACTTATAATTTAAACTTATATGGTTTGAACATTCATGTTCTAAATGAAATTCTATACATATTTGTTTAAATTTATTAATTTCAATCTCAGATAAATTATTTATCCAATCAAATTAGCTACCTTCAATATCCATTTTCAAAAATATATTATTATAATACCGAATTTCATTTTTCATATCAGTGGTATCATTGGTTGTACCAATATTTTTTTTTATAAATTCGATATTTTTATGTTGATGTGGAATATTATAAATGGTTCCATCGAATGCAAAACATTTTTTGTTATACTTATTTACAAAATAGTGTTCAAATGTATCATCATTTGCTATACCACATGATAATAAAACATCATAATCACACAATTTGTCTATAATAATGTATCCACCATCATATATTGAACCTATTCGTAATTTATTATTAATATTATACACTTGTAAATAATCGTAATCTGCCATTTATATTATTCAACAACTATTTTTTAACTCATTATATTATAACATGAATCTTTGCAAATTTAAAGACATGTTCGGAAAACCAAATACCGGACTTCATTCCATCAGAATATTTAACATTGCCATCGTCGATGTATTACTCACTGTATTGTTGGCATACCTTATTGCAAACACATTTCATACGCGTTTTTATGTGACACTGCTCGCAATATTTATCGGTGGAATTATTTTACACCGAATATTTTGTGTTAAGACTACTATTGATAAGTTGTTGTTTTAATGAGTAAAATCATGTTTTTATGAAAATAAAACATAATAAACATATATTAATAAATAATTATAAATAATGATTACAATAGCATATATTAACTACTGGAGTGACCCACATAACGATAATTATTTTACAAAATTTATAGAAGAAAATATAGGTCCTGTTCACAAAGTACATCCTAGAGAAAATCCGGATATTCTTATAGCATCTTGTATGGGAAATATAGATAATGTTCGTAGTGTAAAGGCAAAATGTAAAATATTTTATTATGGTGAAAATTTAAATAGATATCCGCCATATAACGATAATAAAACATTATATAATACATTTGATTTGATTGTAGGTTTTATGAATACGGATTTAACAAAAAAACAAATTCGGTTTCCATTGTGGTTAATGTATTATAAATACTACAAATATCATGTCAATGATAATATATTGACTTATATTCAAACGAGATATCATAATAATATTGCAAAGAAAAAAGATATATTTGGAACTATTATTTCTAGACATGATAGAGGTGGGCAGCGCACAATTATATATAATGAATTAGCAAACTATGGTAATATAAAATCACCGGGGGTATATCGCCAAAATACGCATTCTATAGGTGCATCTCACAAAGATAAAATTAATTATATATCAAAAGGTATATATAATATATGTCCTGAAAACTCGATTTACGACAATTATTTTACTGAAAAAATATTCCACGCTTTTGAAGGTGGAACTATTCCATTATATTGGGCAATAGACTTGCCAGAACCAGAAATTATAAATAAAAATAAGTATTGTTTTTGTGATATAAATAATAATATTTCACTGAAAAGCTCGATACATGATGCGTGCACAAATCCATCTCGTTATATTGAAGGAGACTTATTTACAAAAGACGCTGGCGAAAAAATACAACTATTTTATTCTACATTGTTGGAAAATATATTAAAATATTTATAGTATTTCTGTATCTTCTTGAACAATTAATTTAGTTTTATTTATAATATTTACAAGTATGCAGTCTACGTTAGAATAGAACACCTATAAATACAAAAAACTAGTTTTAGTATTTAAATATGAATAATTTCGATTATCTCTTGATTTTATATAGCATTCTTTTGTTTTAATCGCAAGATTTATAGCTAAGCAAAAGAAACTACTATCGGTCGTAATTATTTTTTTAGCATTAATAATTACATCAATATAAAATGCTAGAGGATGATTTAAAAATGCATCTTTGAACATTTAAAACGCCGGTTTATGGATTATATATTTTAGAATATTATATATATAATATTATATCATGAAATTAGATTGTATATTAACAAGTGTAAATGAAAATAAATTATATTTAGATTTTATTCCGATTTTTATTAAAACTTGGAATAAGTTATATCCAAATGTAGATATTAAAATTATATTAATCGCTAAAAGTATTCCAGATAATTTGTTTTATATAAAAATAATATAATAATATTTGAACCAATTGAAAACGTATTAACAAGTTTTACATCACAATTTATTAGATTATTATATCCATGTATTCTTAACTATAAAAATGGAGTTTTGATAACTGATATGGATATGTTGCCTATGAATAAAACTTATTATACTAAAAATATAATAGAATATGATAATACTAAATTTATTTATTATCGAGATAAAATTTGTTTTGAGTACAAACAAATAGCAATGTGTTATAATGTGGCAACTCCCGAAACATGGAAAGATATTTTTAAAATTAATACCGTAGACGATATTGTAAATTATATTAAAAATGTAAGTAATAAAAATATTATTAAAGAAGGACACGGTAATATTGGTTGGTCTATTGATCAAACTACTTTATATACTAAAGTTACTGAATGGAATAAGAAAACTAATAATTTTATTCGTCTTAATGAAATACAAACTGGATTTAAGCGATTAGATAGAAATAGATTTAACATTTCTGATGTTAATATAAGAAAAAATATAACTGATGGTAATTATACTGATTATCATTGCTATAGACCTATGAGTAAATTTTCTGATATAAATTGGGAAATATATAATTTACTTCCAAAACATGTTGAAAAAAATTATTTTGTTAGTTTTACTACAAATAATAATTATTGTGAATTATCTGAAATTATGATAAAAAGTTTAAATAATTTTTCAAATTATAAAATTATATTGTATTGTGTTGATTTTGATAAACCTAGTTATGCCAATAACTACAAAAATTTAATATGTAAAAGATTAGATTGGAATAATAAATTTAATATATTTTATTTGAAACCATTAATAATATTAGATGCTATAACAAATATGGGTGTCAAAAATGGTATATATATAGAATCTGATGATATAGCAACAAAAAATATTGATAATTTGTTTAAAGAATGTGAAAGAATTAGTGATTATCCTCTATGTCCAATTCACCCATGCGACCCAAATAATCAACAAAATGTTATGGATAAAATGAATGTATCTAAAAAAAAAACTATGCCTTATATACATGGTCATGTTGTCTTTACAGATAAAACCAAATTATTTATAAAAGAATGGTGTGATACATGTATAAAGTTAGGGAATAGAACTTGTGCTAATTGGGATGAAACCATTTTAAATGTTCTTTTTTGGAAACATAAAATAAATGATTATATTAACTATATATACGATCCATACTATTCATATATTGACGATCCAGATATCTTGAATTGGGGATGTTACATCGATATTAAAAAAAAATATAATACTGAAGTTAGTTTTAATAAAATATACATGTTTCATGGATGTAAAAATAAAGAAGTCTCTATGAGAATTCTTGAAAAAATTCAGTTATTATCTATATAAGATATTCAAAAAAAATAATAAAATAATTAAGCTTGAAAATGTTAATTAAAGATGAAAATAATGAATAAATCATTCAAAAATTTTACTAATATTTACAGCATTTAATAATAATTTTAATCCATCTTAGTATTTTTATACATTACATTATCCTCAATTTTATTTTCCTCAATTCTTTCAATTTCCAAAAAACCTTTTTCTGTCATAAATGCTTTTATTTCTTGTGATGAAGGTGCGTTTATATATTTAGAATGTATTCCACTTGGTAAATACTGAGTATTAATAATTGGTTTTGGTTCTTCCATAATAATGTAATTAATATTTTTAATAAAATCTCCAGCTCCTTTTAACACGTTTAATTCATATCCTTGAATATCCATACATAGAATATCTATGCTTTGAATATTATTATCCTTAACATAATTTTCTAAGGTTTTAATTTTAATAATACCTGTTTGAATCTGTGTTGTGTCAAAATCTATTCTCTTTAATAATGACGACGCTCCATCATTGTTTTTAGTATATGAATAAAATGGTAGATTTTCTTCTTTATCACCTAATCCAAAATCATTAAAAATGACATCATTAGTTGAGGACAGATTTATCTTACATTTATCAATTGTTTTTGGATTACATTCAAAAGAATGAATTATACTGTTTTTAAAGGTTTGTTTTAATTGTATTGTTTCACATCCATATCTTGCGCCAACTTCAAACGTTATTTTTACATTACTAATTTCTAGATGTTTTAAAAATTTACTATCATAATAGTTTGACATATACTTTATACAAATAAAGTATAATTTTTTAATCCTTTGAACATTTAAAACGCCGACTTTTCTTTATGAAATTCATTTATAATATTATTAAAAATATATTTGGGACAAAATTCACTAATAATTTTATCCCAGTTAATACCAGATGAATATTTAAGATCTTTATCGTTTAAAGTTATATTTAAATCATCAATCCAAATAATAGGATATTTCCTATATAAATTATATGAATTAAAATTTTTTTTACATATTGGAATTACCTTTAAAATTAAACACTCTAATAGTTTTGGAGAATGATCTACGCCATTACCTAATGGACAAATACACCATTTACATTGAGATAATAATGTTAAAAACTCATTACTATTTAGTTTATGATAATGTTCAATATATTCTTTATTATTTTCAATAAATTTTGACATATATGGACGTTCTATAAATTCTTTTCCACAAATATTTCTGTTTCTATTTCTAAAACAACAAAATATTTTATTTTTTTTATTCTTTATGTTTTTTCTAATATCTAATAGTTTATTCTCATATGATATACTATGAGTTGCCAATCCAACAGTTAATGAGCACATTTTTGGATTAGAAGATAAATTATTTTCCGCATAATATTTAATTAAATTTGGCATTTTTATTATTTTTTCATATGATTTCTTAAAATTAATACTTGGTGAATAATCAGAACAACCAGATACCAAAATAAACTTATTTTTAATACTTAAAATATTATTAATGTATTTGTTTAAATAATCTGTTTTAATGTAACATGTTTTTGGATTTTCATTTCTTTTTATAATTTTATCTTTCATAAATACCCAATCAAAATATTTAGTAAAATAATATTCAGTATTATTATGTATTTTATTTCCATCATGACCCATAAAAATGTGTTTTTCTAATTTCATTATATTAGATGTATAAAATTATTAAATAATAACATATAAAAAATGAAAATTTGAATTATAAGAAATGATTTGTAGAAAAGCAATCTTTAGACACTTAGACTAGTCGGCATTTTAAATGTTCAAAGGTGTAAAAATTTACTATCATAATAGTTTGACATATACTTTATACAAATAA
>TARA_B110000858_G_scaffold198457_1_pt1 | contig 12163 bp, 14 predicted proteins | sample TARA_B110000858 | Tara Oceans TARA_B110000858 (sample SAMEA4398247) | marine metagenome | biome: Polar Biome; feature: [SRF] surface water layer (ENVO:00010504); material: water (ENVO:00002006), including particulate matter (ENVO:01000060) such as... | depth 5 m | reverse complement strand
TTGTTCTACTTGTTCTAGTTGTTCTAGTTGTTCTAGTTGTTCTACTTGTTCTACTTGTTCTGCTTCTTCTAAATTTGTAATAATATTATTTATATTTATAAAACCATCGCCCATGTTTATTTTTTTACTTAAAACACCGTCTATGTCTATACTCATTATTTTTTCTATATAATCTTCTGCAATTTGTATATCAGTATTTAAATTGGATATATTATTATCTTTTGTATTAGTATCATTATTTATAATAATATTATCGATATTGTTATTTTTATTATATAATGTATCCTTTAATTTACAAATATCTCTATTTGTTTCTATAGATAATAATTGAGATTTTACTACCAAAAATTTATATTGATTCAATTCTTCTATTATATTATTTATTTTGTCAGATAAATCATCAATATTTATTTCTAAATTCATAATATTTTTAATATTATTTTGAATATGATTAATATTTGTATTAATATTTTTTAATTTATCGTCTAATACTCTATCTAAATCGTTTGAAATACTTTCCACTATAATACCACGAACATCATCTCTATTGTGATTTAAGAAACTTTTTATACTTTCTGATATATTTCCTTTTTGATTTATGATAGAATTTATATTATCTAGTTTAATATTTAAATTTTTATTATCCGTTTCTAATTTTATAAGTTTAATTTTTAACTCTTCAATATCTTCATTCTTTTTGTTATTGTTATTTTCATGTTGCATTAATTCTATATCTGTTATTCTTTTATCATGGGCTTTTAATAATTGAACAGGTGTCATTTGTGTTCTTTTTATTTCATTTGGAAATTCATCTTTTACAGAACTATTAGATTGATTATTATTATGACTAGCATTATTTACAGATGGAACTGCATCAGAACTAGCCCTTCTTCTTCTTGCCGAAGCTAATGCAGCAGAACCACTCATTATATATGTTTTATTATATAATTTATTCATATTACTGCCGCATTTCTAATTTTATATTATCATGACACTTATAATCTTTTATATAAAAATCTGTCATTTCATAATTTTCTATTTTTTCTCTTAAATTTGTTATATAAAGTTTTGGAAAAACATACGGGGTTTTATTAATTTGTTGTTTTAAATTATCTATATGGTCATCATATATATGAGCATTTCCTAAATTATATATAAAATCCAATGGTTTCAAATTTGTATGGTGAGCAATTAAATGTGTTAGAAAACTATATGAAGCAATGTTAAATGGAACACCCAAACCTACATCACCACTTCTTTGATATAAACTACATGATAAATATTCATCATTTGTCACATGAAATTGACATAAAACATGACATGGCGGTAAAGCCATTTTATCTATCTGACAAGGATTCCAAGCGGTTAATATAAGTCTTCGTGAATTTCTTTTACTGGGATCTTTTAATTGTTCTATGATATACTCTATTTGATCGATGCCTTTATTTGTATAATCAGAATCACATTCTTCATAATCAGCATTAAAATGGCGCCATTGAAAACCATATACAGGTCCCAAATCATCTTCATTATTATTATATAGTCCTCTGCTGTCTAAAAAATCACGTGTTGCATTTTTATTCCATATATTAACATTTTGTTGTTTTAGTATCTTATTATCTGTTTTACCTGATATAAACCATAATAATTCTTTTATACAAGTTTTCCATGCTAATTTTTTTGTTGTCATAAATGGTATTGTATTATTTTCTAGAGAAAAATGCATTGATGAACCAAAAATAGATAATGTTTTACCATTTCTACCTATAAACGTAGAATTTTCTTCTAATATATCATTTATTAAATTTAAATATTGATTTTCATCATGCACAATCTCTATCTCATCGCTTAAATCTGTATTAAATTTTTTTATTTTCATTAATTGTAATCTTTTTTTCAACATTTAGAGTATTTTATAATTAATGTTTTAGTTTTAAATTTTATTATAAATATATATATTTCTTTTTATACTAGATATATATATATATGTCATTTGTAGAAAATATGGAAACTGGAAACAATAAGTATAGTATATCTGGATTTTTCAATTATGTATTTAATTTTGATCAAGAAAATAAAAACAATATTATGAATTTAATACAATATTTACTTATAGGAATTGTACCTGTTGTTATAATTTTGAAATTAATAAAAGTATATGTTCCAGAAGAAGATGATACTAAAGGAACTTTTGAAATATCATTTGAAATTATATCTCAGTTATTGGTTTTATTTTTTAGTATTTGGTTCATTGATAAAACTATAAGATTTATTCCAACATACAGTAAAGTTGATTACCATAAATTTAATGAAATAAATTTTGTTTTACCATTTATCATTATATTAGTAACTATGCAAACTAAATTAGGTGCTAAAATTAATATATTATTTGATAGAGTAATGGAACTTATAAATGGTAAAAATACAGCTATTGTAAATGGAACTAATTATGTAAATGCAAATGGACAACAAGTAATAAATACACCTGGAGTACATCAAGTTAGTCGGGCAGATACATTAGATAATACATTAATACATCCACCACATCAACAAGTAAATACAAGTGGAGTTTCTATGATAGATGGATTGCCTAATATGATACATAATAGTGGTAATGTATCGCAAAATCAAGCGATGGGTATGGCTTTTACAGAATCATTTGAACCAATGGCAGCAAATGGCGCCTTAGGTGGTTCATTTGGTGCTAGTTTTTAGATAATTAATATTTATTTATAATTTCTACAATAAATATTAATTATATTTATTTTTTTAAAATAGAAATAAAATTTCTTATAATATTTATAAGATTTAATAATACTATTGAAGAAACAATAACTATTGTAAATATATAAAATTCATGTTTTTCTAAATGTAAACACTTAATTGAATTTTTAAATATAAAAATAAAAATAAATAAAATTATTATTAATCCTATTATAGAAATATCTTGAAATAATCTATTATAATTTTTTGTAGTAATTATAGATAATAATGTAATTATTAAACCTATAGTTAATGAAAAGATAAAGAAAATATTACCTATATCATTAAATTTATCACAATACAAAGAAATCAATACACTTTGAATTAAAGTTCCTATAAATAATAAATTAGTTAAAAATCTATTATATGTATTAAAATCTTGTACTATATTATTTTTATTTATTAATTGAGATGCAGTATCAATTAACCCTATATAACTTATATTACTGAAATTTAATATTATAAATACTATAATAAAATATATATATGATATATTATAAAATAATGATAAAATATTACAATTATTTTCATTTTTTTGTGTTAAAATTAAAAATATTACATTAAAAACAATAAATATAAATACATTTACAAGTGAAAATATAAATTTTAATTTTATATCTTTTTCTATTAAACTATTTAATATATCTATTCCTTTTTGTAAATTAGCTGGTATCATTATTGCGGTATTAAATAATGATATTAATAAGTTTTGTCCATTAAAGTTTACCAATATTAATACTACAAGACAAAATAATAAAAGTACTCCTAAAACAATAATTATTGGTATCATATCTTTTAATGTATTATCAGTACATTGTTCTTTATTATCTGTCTCGCTCATATATATTATTATATTATTTAATAATATAATATGTACTCAAAAATATTTTAAAATTAAATAATTTTAGGATTAGCACCATTATTAATAACATCTTTTAGAAATCGTTCTTTATCAATTTCGCGTGTAGTATTAAGTAGAACACAAGTAAATTCTCGTTCTTGTTTATCATTCATATTATCTTTATCTATAACATTTTTATAAAAGTTATCTAATTGACAAGAATTGTATTTATGTTCTAATGGTTGTACAATATCATATATTATTTCTCTATCTTTAACCCATTCATTTTTATCATTTTTTACAATCACTTGTTTTCTTGATTTATCTAATGAATAATAAGGTTTTTCATAATTATCCAATTTATTATATGTTATATTAACAGCGTTTATAATACCATCTTGATTACTAATATTTAAAACATTACTTATATCTGTAATAGATTTTAGAACTTCTTTTTTAAACTCTAAAATATTTATAGAATCTTTACATTTTTCATTTAGAAAAATATTTAAATTAAAATTATTAGTTGTATTATTAGTTGTATTATTAGTAATTTGATTTATAGAAGTACATTTAATTATATCTTCCAGTTCTTTAAATTTTTTATTTTGTTCTTCTACTAAATTAATTAAATGATTGTTTGTATCTAATTGGTGATTTTTATTCGCTTGGATAATTTGATTATTTATGTGATTACATTTTTTTTTATGCTTTGATAACCCGCTATTATATTTATAATATTTTCCACATTCACAAATAAAATATGAGCCCTCTTTTTTGTTATCCATAGTTATCCATTTGTGTTTATTCGTGTCAAGATGTTTTTTAAAATTATAATTATCCCTGCATTTTACATTACATAATTCACAATAAAATTCAATCCCTACTTTTCCCTCTTTTTTGTTATCCATTTTAGGATAACTAAAAGTAGGGCTTTATATTATTTAAAAATATTATAAAATTTTTATGATAACAAAAAAAATAGCATTTTTTCTAAATTAAACCTTAATGGTCTAAAATCAAAAAAGTGTATTTTAAAGAAAAAAACTTTATTATAATATATAAAAATACACAAAAATATTTGTGTTGGTTTTCAAATTTTACCGAACTTTATTTTTCGAATTTTTGCACATTTTTGCGCGAAATTTATGGTCTTAAATTTTATTATTTTTAATATTAAATCGTTATGATATATCATTTGAATTATATAATAGTAATTTATTAATATATTTTATATTATATATATTATATAAAAATAATTTTATATCATATAATATATATAAATATGAATAGTTATCACAGTCCAAATGGAAAAACAAAAAAAAATAGAATAGGTAAATCTAGATCAAGATCAACATCTAATTCGAGATCAAGATCTAATTCGAGATCAAGATCAAGAACTAATTCGAGATCAAGATCAAGAACTAATTCGAGATCAAGATCAAGATCTAATTCGAGACCAAGAAGTCCTATAAAACAACGTAAAACATTTACTTTTAATGAAGGTGAAACAAAACATGGATTAGATAGTGAATATGCGTATCAAGACTATTTAATACAAGATAATTTAGCAAAAGTAGGTGATATATTTGAATATCGTGGAAATAATCAAGAAAGTAATTATGATAAAATATTGAAACGAACAGCAAGTGGATTAGAATGGAAACATAAACCATCAATGTGGGATAGTATTTAAATTTAATATATATTATAAGTATTATATATATTAAATGTACAAACAAGTAATATTATATGGATTATATGCATCATATATAATATATTTTATAACTTTATTAGGAATATCACAGTACGCACCAAAATATTTAGAAAATTTACAAAATCTATTAAAAATATTAATAGGATTATTTTTAGTAATTAATTATAATATTTTTGTTAAAAAACGCGAAAAATTAGATGATATAGATAGAAGAATTGTGTTTAGTTCTGGGTTTTTTTTATTATTATCAACATCTATATTTTCGTTAGTAAAAACAAACATTGAAAATAATATACAATATTTATTAATTAATTAGAAATATATTTTTTGGTTTTATTATTAGCTTGTTTATTTTTCAAAGTTTTGTTTTTATTATTAAAAAATTTAATCAAATGATTATATATTTTATTACTAACTAATCTATCTATATTTAATTCTGTATTGGTTTTATTTTTAATAGCATAATTTTTATCTGTATTATATAATTCATTTTTTATAAATTTAATAAAATGTGCTTTATTATTTTTAAATAATTTTTTATTGTTGTTGTAAAAAATATTAGCCATTTCAATATATGACATTTCATATACATATGGTTCTATTTTCAAATATACTATATTATCATGTATCATATCAGGGTAATAAGTATCATCTATATAACAAAATCTGGTATTTTTTGGTAATTTAGTACAATTAATAAGATCAGAAAATGTCTTATTATTATTTGTTCTCATTTGTTCGATTACTCTATTGCCAACTATAAATGCACGTATTATTTTATCAATTAAATTATAATTTAATTTAATATGTATATATGATTTAATAAATTCTACCCAAAAATAAGGACCATTATTATTGGTATAAATACAAACATAATTACATTTATTATTTTGCTTATTCTTCATTATTAATTTAAATATTTCAAATATTTCTGGTCTGAAAATATAGGGAAACATATCAAATAGTATAAATAATATATTTTTCCAATTAATATTATTATCATTTATATAGACTTTAAGTAAACACCAAAATACATAAATCTGTGAAAAATGTCCTATAGTTTCGTCTAGATCTAGTATTATAGCATTTTTTTCACCAGTCATATTTAGTTTATGTAAATTACTATATAATATAATAAATATAATATAATATACAAAAAATTTATTTACATAATATATTATATCTATTTAAATAATATATGAATTTAAAATTATCTAAAGAAGATTATATTAATATTATACGGTATTATGGTTTAGATTATAATAAAAATGATAAATTATCTATTATTAAATCAGTTGTTGATAAAATTATTTCTAAAAAATTATGTAGTTGTATAAAAAAAGTTAAGGAGAAATATAATGATTCAATAGAAACAAGAGCAATTGCTATATGTAATAAGAGTGTTATACAAAATAAATCTATAAATATATATAAATTTAGTTGCAAAAAAAAACCAAAATTATTATTACCAAAATCATTAAAATCTAATACAAAAAAAATATATAAAACAACAAGTAATAATATTATTTTAAAAAACAATAATACAAAAAAACAAAAAAAGCAAAAAAAATAGATTTCTATATATTATTATTTTGATAATAAAGTGAATGCTTTTAATATAACTTTTTCTTCTTGATTTAATAGTTGAAAAATTAAATTTTCATTAAAAATAACATTAATAAAATGATTATTATATAATTTTATTACCAATGATATACCGTTATTATTAGCTTTAATGTGACATAAAATACCTCCATTAGTTATTTTAATATTTTCAAATTGTTTTAAATTAATCCATCTAATATTTGCACCATATTTTAAATCTTTAATGGTTTCAACATAGATATAATCTCGTAATTTTTTATGATAAAGTTTAATATTATCTTTGTTTAATTGTAATTTTTGTAATATATCATTTTTTTTATTTTTAATTTCTTGACTAGTAGTTTTTGCAATATTATAATTATCTTCATTTACCAAAGCTTGTTCTAATAATTCTATATTCATATACAATATTAAATATATATATATATTTAATATTATTTAAATCTAAAAATTCTAATCATTATTTTTATTTGTATTATTTTTATTATATATTTGTAAACTCCTAGCACTAGCATCTTTTGCATCCACATATTTTGGCATCCAATATCGTGGAATTAAATGTTCTGCTCCACCATAGAATTCATTAAAAATCATTTTATAATAACATTGTTCAATAGTAACAGGAATATTTTCACTCTTATCGTTTTTATTATATAATTTCATATTTTCTATATCATTTCTAATTTGATTATCATTTTCATATTTAAATTCCACCCATTCTGTTATAATTTCATACCAAGATCTAGATAGACTAGATACACCATCTGAAAATGCTTCTTTTGTACGCCATAAAATGTTTTCGGGTAAAATATTTTTATCTAATTCACTAAAAGATTTTCTAATTAAATATTTCTCACATTTTTCTTTTGTTGTATTATATCGAATGTTTTTATCTATACTTAAATATGTTTCAACCCATTTTCTATCTAAAAATGGCGTCCTTGGTTCTAAACCATGACTTGAAATAGATTTATCACTTCTTAAAACATCATATTTATAAATATTATTTAATAATCGTTTACATTCATTATCAAATTCATAACTATTTGGTGCCATTTTCATATAAAGATACCCCCCCATTAATTCATCGGCGCCATCACCATTAAATATAACTTTAGCATTACTATGTTCTTTTATATATTTACCAATTAAATAATTACCAACACTGGCTCTAACAGTTGTTGTATCATAACTTTCAATTGTTTTTATAACTTCAGGTATAGCATTTAAAAACTCTTCTTCGCTAACTATAATTTCAGTGTGTTGTGTTTCTAAATAATCTGCAACAATTTTAGCATATTTTAAATCTTCAGATCCTTTTAATCCGATAGAATATGTTTCGAGTTTATTTTCTGATTTATAATAGCGATTTACTAAAGCCGTGACTAAGCTACTATCTAATCCACCTGATAATAAACAGGCAATGGGTCTTTCACAAGTTCCTATTACTCTTTTTTCAAGAGCACTTAATAATGTATTATAAATTATATTATATATTTCATTATTATCATAAAATTTAGATATAAATGGATAATATGTGTATTTATTGTAATATGTAAAACCAGATATATTATCATATAAAGATAAATAGTATCCTGGTTCAAAATTATATAGTTTAGATTTATCATTAATTAATGGATATATACATTTTAGATCACTTGCAATATAAAAAGAATTTTCATATAATCCAATAAATAAAGGACGTACGCCATATGGATCTCTGGATACATAAAAATGGTTATTTGATTTATCATATAGAACAAATGCAAAAACTCCATCTAAAATATGGAGAGTATATTCAATACCAAACATCTTATAAAGGTGGATAATAATTTCACAGTCAGAATCAGTAAATAATGTTATATTAAGATCTTTGGTTAGTTGTTTATAATTATATATTTCACCATTACATATTAAAATACAATTTAGAATATCAAAAGGCTGGTTAGATTTTGTATTTAGTCCATTTATTGCTAATCTATGAAAACCAAAAACATTATTATTAATTTGCTGAATATCACTATATTCTGGTCCGCGAGATTCTCCTTTTTTAAATGCCTCGACTATTTCATTATTAATATATTGGTTTATTATAGCAAAAATTCCACACATAAAAGTATTAGTTTAATTTAGAATATTCAAATTATTTTAAATTATTTAAATATAATATTTAATTATTAAATTAAATATTATTATATTATACTATATAAGATATATGGATAACACAAATAGTAATAATTTAAATGTTATATTGCAGAATTTTGAAAAACAAAATAATATTAATAATAATATATTTTCTAGAAATTTAAGCAATGTAGACTTGGAACCACAAGTTAGTTTTAGACCATCATCTACAAAATACCAAGTTATGCCTATATTGGAAAATAAAGAACAAAATAAAAATGATAAAAAAAACTATGAATTATTTAATACAAATAATATATTTTATCCCGGAACAACTAAACCTCATTTTAATGGATTTGCGAAAGGTATAGATAGAGAATCGGTATTGAGAAATCAATTTTTTGCATTGCAAAAAGGAGACCAATATCAATATATTCCATCTAGCTGGAGTAATTTATATAACATTGACAATTTCCCAAATACATTAAATGATATTGACGATAATAATTTAAATAAGTCTATATTATTTAGGCAAGAAAGATTTGATGAACATAATCCAAATTTATTTCCACATATAGGAAATGATATATTTAATAATAATACAAGATATCAGTTAAATTCTATACAATAAATAATTAAATATAATATATAATGATATTTATAATATCATTATATGATTTCTCATCCACATAATTCTAGTACTACAAAGATAGATATAGCATTTTTATCTAATCAAAAAAAATTATATAATAATATATATTTTGATAATAGTAATGTAAAAATAGATATTAACAATGATACTATTAACGATATTAAACATTATCGAAAACGTATTATAGATAATAATAAACAATTATTAAATTTATTTACAAATAAAGACAAAGATATATCTAATAATGGTTTATCTAATAATGATTTATCTAATAATGGTTTATCTAATGATATTTACAAAAGAATTAATAATATAAATAATCCACAGATTGAGTTGTACAAAAATTATATAATTAAATTAATTGATTATTTTAAATTTATAGATAATATTGAATCTGAACAATCAGAAATAAATAATTATTTAAAAGATATTGAGTATGACAAATGTGATATAGATAAACTATATTTAAATAAAGATAATAGTTATAATATTACAAATGATATTATTATGTTAAATAATATTAATGAAATAAATAATAATAAGATTTCAGATATAAGAAAATTTATAATAAATAATAATAATAATATAAAAAGAAAAATTTTACCAAGAAAAAAATAAATATTTATATATATTAGATGGCTACAAGAAAGTTAAAAAATAATATTAAATATAAAAAATTACATTGTGCACCTATACAAAATAATAAATTATCAAAAAAATTAAAACCAACAACATGCTATGATGATGAGCGTTTGTTTGCTTTAAAAAAATATTGGAATGACAAATATCCCAATAATAAAATAAGAGCAAAAAAACCAATTAATATATGGAAATCTATAAAGAATAATATAGGTTCTGTATGCCATGATGAAAGATGTTGGTTAAGACAAGAATTTATGATAAATAATGTGAAAGATAAAACTAATGAAAATATATTTAGACCTGTTATGCCTAAAGAATGGAAAAATAAACCATATACTTGGTTAAATAGTAATGATATTATAAAAATATGTAGACAATATGAAAAAGCTTATAGTTATTTTAAATTTATAGGACCTTCTCCTATTGACTTTGATTTAAAGATATCAGAAAATAAATGTGTATGGAATGAACTATGTGATTTTAATATAAATGAATATGAAAAAAATAAAATAACCAAAATAGGTATAATATTAAATTTGGATAAACATAATAGATCTGGTTCACATTGGGTAACATTATTTATAGATTTAAATAAAAAATTTATATTTTATTTTGATAGCAATGGTATTAAGCCACCAAAAGAAGTAGATATATTTGTAGCACGTATTATAGAACAATATAAAACGAGTAAAAACATTAATTTACAATACATAAACAATAACAAATTTGTTCATCAACAAAAAGATGGAACTTGTGGTGTATATGCATTATATTGTATTGTAGAATTATTATTAGAAAGAAAAACACCGCATTTTTTTAAAACCAAAAAAGTGTCAGATTATTTAATGCGTGATTATAGAAAAATATATTATAATGATGAATATTAAATATATTTAATAAAGTTATGTATATATTTATTTAAAAATATTTAAATAAAATACTTAAACTAATTATTTTAAGCAATGGAAAATAATAATTCCAATATAAAAAATTTGGAGTCTTTTTCAGATAAAGAAAATAAAGCACTTATTTGGAATATATTAATGAATAATGGTATGTTTAATAATATACCAAATAACAAATTAAATGATGTTATAAATTTGCTTGATAGTTCTGTTATTAGTATAAAAGATAATAATATGAATAATAGTATCACATTAGTAGAACTTAATAAAATTTTAATTGAAAAAATGAGGAAAGATATATTTTTTTTAAAAACAAATATAGATAATGATTTACGAAATGAAAAATCTGTTTCATTTAATAATACGCTTGAAATAATGAAGGATGATATGAATACTGCATTAAAAAATAATAAACCAGATAAAATTAATTTTGAAAATGATAAAGATACACCAATTGATAAAATGATGATGGATACCAAATTACAAGAATTATTAACAAATAGAAAAAATTTATATACTGTTCCTAATAATGATAGTAAAACAAGTATAAGAAATGAAGTAAGTAATGAAATAAAAACAACAATTAATATGATATATAATAAAGATAATATTGAAAATAATATTGTAAATAATAATGTAACTACTAATATAGAAAATGATTATGATAAAGAAAAATATAATAATATTTTTAATAATTTTTTAATAATAGATAATAGATTAAATACATTGGAAAACAAAATAGATAAGCAAAATGATAAATTGGAAAAAATAATAGAAAACCAAGAAAAATTACTTAGATTAACAGAACAAGAATTTCCAGAAGAATTTCCAGAAGAATTTCCAGAAGAATTTAAAAAGTAAAGTATTAATAAAAAATAATTAATAAAAATAAAAAATAATTAATAAAAATAAAA
>TARA_B110000858_G_scaffold22960_1_pt1 | contig 12167 bp, 8 predicted proteins | sample TARA_B110000858 | Tara Oceans TARA_B110000858 (sample SAMEA4398247) | marine metagenome | biome: Polar Biome; feature: [SRF] surface water layer (ENVO:00010504); material: water (ENVO:00002006), including particulate matter (ENVO:01000060) such as... | depth 5 m | reverse complement strand
TTCCTGTTGCATTGGGCTTATTAGATAAGAAGGGTAATATTATCCAGGTGCAATTAGATGGTGAGGCGGCATCTAATGTGTCAGAGACACGAATACTGTCAGTAAAAGAAAGTAAGCAACAGTTTGTCTTTATTAATGTGCCATCTGAACCTGTTTTATCGTTCTTGCGTGGTTTCTCAGCACCCGTGAAAGTAAACTTACCAAGAACTAATAAAGAGTTAACTTTTCTAATGGCTAATGACAGTGATAGTTTTTGCCAGTGGGATGCAGGTCAACAGTTATTAATTAACGTTTTACTGCAACTTGCTGAAAAGACGAGTAAGGGTTCAGCATTATCTTTGCCTACTGAACTTGTTGAGCAGTTTGGTAAGCTTCTAAAAAGGGGGCTATCATCACCAGCGCTAGCTGCTAAGATGTTAGAACTACCCTCAGAAAATTATCTAGCAGGCCAAAAAAAGCCAGCAGATGTAGATGCAATTCATATTGCTCGTTCCTATATGAAAAGAGAACTTGCTCTAAGTTTAAAAGAAGACTTTTCAATACTCTACACCGCACTAAATACGACTGATAAATACCAGTTTGATGCTGCAGAGATGGCAAAGCGGAGCTTAAAAAACATTTGTCTGGATTACCTTGTATCTACGGGCGATCCGATGCAAGCTCAACGCTGCCTTAAACAAATGAAGCAATCCGATAATATGACTGATACGATGTCGGGATTAGCAGTATTGGTAGAACATCAGGGCCCTGAACGTGAACACGCGTTACGTGCATTTTATGAGCAATGGAAAGGTGATCGGCAAGTAGTCGACAAATGGCTAGCTGTTCAAGCACAATCGAGTCTGAAAGATACTTTATTACGTGTGAAAAGTTTGATGAGCCACCCGGCCTTTAATATCACTAATCCGAATAATGTACGCTCTTTGATTGGACAGTTTTGTAGAAATAATGCGGTTAACTTTCATGCCATAGATGGCAGTGGTTATCAGTTTTTAGTTGAACAAATATTAATTCTTGATAAGCTAAACCCTCAAATTGCATCTCGGCAAATGGGTGCTTTTAACTCATGGCAACAATATGATAAAAAGCGTCAAGGTATGATGAGAGCAGCATTAGAAAAAATTGCAAAGCAGACTGACTTATCAGCTGATGTTTATGAGATCGTGACGAAGTACTTGGCAGATACGTAATGTATAAATTACACCATCAGCTAAAACAAGATACTTTCTATCTAGGGCACCTTAAACTTTGTGATGTTTTACTAATGAATGATGCACGTTATCCATGGGTCATTCTAGTCCCAAGGCGTGAGAATATTACCGAAGTATTTCAGCTTAGTGATGCTGATCAATATTTATTGTCAACAGAGTCTGCCTTTGTTGCAAAACAGCTATCGTCGTTAGTTGTTGCAGATAAGATGAATGTTGCAGCTTTAGGTAACATAGTAAGCCAGCTTCATATTCATCATGTAGCAAGGTATCAAACAGATGAAGCCTGGCCAGCACCGATCTGGGGGACTGGAAGCACAGTCACCTATAGTGAAGGTGAATCATTAGCAGTTGCTGAACAGATGAAAATGGTATTAAAAGAGTTTTTAGAGTAAATGATAATTAAATCATGTCTATGAATAATAACTTTATGCGTGACACCTATAATATCCGCTATATTTTTAGTGTTGCCTTAGAACATAAAACGGCATTATTCAAAGCCAATATTATTGCGATACTAGCGACTCTATGTGCTGTTCCTATCCCATTACTTATGCCCCTAATGGTTGATGAAGTTTTATTAAATAAACCTGGCTTTATTGTAAATACCATTAATCAAACGCTTCCCGAGTTTTGGCACGAACCCGCACGTTACTTAGTTTTCATTTTATTGATTACTATGAGTTTACGTTTGCTTTCCTTGATTTTTAACGTGTGGCAAACTCGCCAGTTCACAATTATTGCAAAAGATATTACTTACCGAATTAGGCATGGTCTTTTACGCAGGCTGCAGCAAATTTCAATGGCAGAGTATGAAACATTGGGGAGTGGTGCTGTAAGCTCTCATCTTGTTACAGATCTAAATACTATCGATAGCTTTATTGGTACATCTGTCAGTCGTTTGTTAGTGGCTATACTTTCGATTATTGGAACAGCTATTATTCTTTTGTTTATGCATTGGCAGTTAGCACTTTTTATACTGCTTTTAAATCCAGTTGTAATATATGCAACGGTGATTATTGGTAAAAAAGTTAAACAATTGAAACAACGTGAAAATAAAGCGTTTGAAGTATTCCAGTCTTCATTAACAGAAACTTTAGAAGGCATTCAGCAAGTAAGAGCAGCAAATAGAGAAACACATTATTTGAAACGCTTGTCTGAGCAAGCTAAATTGGTGCGAGACCATGGAATTGCTTATACGTGGAAAAGCGACACCGCTAACCGTTTAAGCTTTACTATTTTTTTATTAGGCTTTGAGGTTTTCCGTGCTTTAGCCATGTTGATGGTTTTGCTGTCAGATCTCAGTATTGGTCAGATGATGGCGGTATTTGGATATCTCTGGTTCATGATGGGCCCTGTTAATGAAGTTATTGGTATCCAATATGCATGGTATGCAGCTAAAGCCGCATTAGCACGAATTAATAAACTAGATAATCTAGAAGAAGAACCTCAGTATAAAAGTATCGAAAACCCATTTTCTGGTAAACATACTGTTGCTATTAGTATAGAAGATCTGCATTTTCGCTACGGAGATAATGAAGATGTTCTGAAAGGGGTAACTTTACAGATAAAAGCTGGTGAGAAAGTTGCTCTGGTGGGTGCTAGCGGAGGCGGTAAGTCGACTTTAGTACAAGTCTTATTGGGTTTATATCCTCATCAACAAGGACAACTCAGATTTGACGGTGTGCCCATTGAAAAAATTGGATTACAAACTGTTAGAGAAAACATATCAACGGTGTTACAACATCCGACTATTTTTAATGGCACTATTCGTGAAAACCTCACCATGGGCAGAGACTATCTAGATGAAGATATCTGGCATGCGTTGGATGTCGCTCAAATGACTGATTTCGTGTGGGATTTAGAAGATGATTTAGATACTGAGATTGGCCGAAAAGGAGTGAGGCTGTCAGGTGGGCAACGACAACGAATTGCCATAGCTAGAATGTTACTAGCAGAGCCTAAAGTAGTTATTTTAGATGAGGCAACATCGGCACTTGATATGGAAACAGAACAGAAATTATTATCTGCCTTAAACGACTTTTTAAAGCAACGTACGACCATCATCATTGCGCACCGTTTAAGTGCTGTTCGCCAAGCGGATCACGTTTATGTTTTTGAAGATGGCAGAATCAGCGAGCAAGGTCATCATGATGACTTAATCAATGAAGGCGGCTTATATACAAGGTTGTATTCAGAGTCTCGTTAGGAGAGACGGGTCATAGGCTTTGTTTTAGAGTCTTTTGAATAATGAAGATAAGTACCAGAGGCTTGATCAGGCCAGCTTTGATTTTTTTTGCCACAATATTGCCACCAAATTCCAATTCCTAACGCTAAGCAAGCTACGATGGAGATAGCAAATCGTAACATTGCTTGTCGCCAACTGATAACCTGTCCAGTCTGACTATACAAGGTAACTTTCCAACTTCTCATTCCTAAAGTTTGGCCACCATGGGTCCAAAACCAGCCATAGAAAATAAAACTGACAATAAATAAATAAGCAATGTAAAAAGGGTTGCCTGGTCCAATAGCAGTACCATTATTGAGCGCGACAATAATAAATGTCGCTAACAGCAGGATAGAGAACAGTAGAAGGAGATCATAAATGATTATGACTAAATGACGAAAGAGCGCCGGTCTAATGAGATTATCTTTATTAGTCATAGGCTATTAGTTGTAATTTATTTGGGTAGATAAGCGACATAAAGTATCATTATTGCATTGGTTGATGTGAATTAGGAACACTATGTTACAAATGATTGGGCGTTCAGCGCACTCTGCTTTTCGATTAGCGAAATTATTAAACGTAATTCAAGGTAAGAGTGATGATATCGCATCACTTCGCAGTGAGTATCGTTATTTTATTGAAGTCACAGATGATCACAAACTCACGACAGAAGAGCAGAAGGTTTTATCCAGCTTACTTGAGGCAAAAGTAAGGCAGAGCGCCAGTGAAGAGGGTACTGTTTTTTTTCTAGTAACGCCCAGACCTGGAACGATTTCACCTTGGTCGAGTAAAGCTACAGATATTGTATTAAATAGCGGTATCAAAAATGTCGCGAGAATAGAGCGTGGGATCGCATTTTTTGTAACCTCTAAAGCTTCACTATCATTAGGACAATGGCAGGGTATAGGCAGCTTATTGCACGACAGGATGATTGAGTCTATTTTCACAAGCGAAGAAGATGCAGATCTACTGTTTATGCATAGTCAATCTAGGCCTTTACTGGCTATTGATATTTTAGTTGGTGGCCGCGCAGCTTTAGTTGATGCCAATCAGTCTATGGGTTTAGCTTTGGCTGAAGATGAAATTGACTATCTAGTCGATAACTTCACTACTTTGGGTAGGAATCCCAATGACGTGGAATTGATGATGTTCGCTCAAGCTAACTCTGAACATTGTCGGCATAAAATATTCAACGCTGATTGGATAATTGACGGCGATCATCAGCCTGAAACCCTTTTTAACATGATCCGCAACACACATGCTAAAAATCCAGAAGGTGTATTAACCGCATATAGTGATAATTCATCTGTTATTGAAGGGCCAGTTAGTCAACGGTTCGAGGTGGATATGAGGACTAATCAATATCACTCTCAAGCTGAAGAACAGCACATAATCATGAAGGTGGAAACTCATAATCATCCAACAGCTATTTCTCCCTTTCCTGGAGCTGCAACTGGTGCTGGTGGAGAAATTCGTGATGAAGGTGCGACTGGTAGAGGGTCGAAGCCAAAAGCCGGTTTAACAGGTTTTTCAGTATCTAACCTCAAGATCCCGGGCTTTGAGCAACCTTGGGAAGTGAGTTATGGGAAGCCGACGCGGATAGCTTCAGCGCGCGAGATAATGTTGGATGCTCCGTTGGGTGGAGCAGCATTTAATAATGAATTTGGGCGACCTAATTTATGTGGTTACTTTAGAACTTATGAAGCGGCTGTCCCTTCAGCAAAAGGTATGGAAACCCGTGGTTACCACAAACCGATTATGCTGGCAGGTGGCATGGGCACGATTAGGCCTCAGCATGTTAAAAAGAATATTTTCGAACCAGGTGTGCAGTTGATTGTACTTGGTGGTCCAGCAATGTTGATTGGTTTGGGTGGCAGCGCCGCATCATCGGTATCTTCTGGTAAGAGTGAAGAAAGTTTAGACTTTGCCTCTGTGCAACGAGGTAATCCAGAAATGGAACGTCGTTGCCAAGAAGTAATTGATCGTTGTGTTGCACTAGACGATAAAAACCCAATTATTGCTATTCATGATGTTGGTGCCGGCGGATTATCTAATGCTTTCCCTGAACTGGTAGATGATAGTGGCCGTGGGGGCCGCTTTGACTTACGTCTAGTCCCGAATGATGAACCAAGTATGTCTCCGATGGAAATCTGGTGTAATGAATCACAGGAGCGATATGTACTAGGGGTTACCCAAGACGAAGTGGAAATTTTCAAAGCTATTGCTGAGCGCGAACGCTGTCCCTGGGCCATCGTTGGTGAAGTAACAGAGCGACAGGATTTATTAGTGGGTGATGCAGATAATGTCAACATGCCAGTAGATATGCCTTTATCTTTATTACTAGGAAAGCCACCAAAAATGCTGCGTGATGTACAACATAACGACTTCCATAAACCTGAATTAGAGCTTGAGGGTATTGACATCAACTCAGCTTTAGAACGTGTTTTAAAATTACCGGCAGTAGCAAGTAAGAACTTCCTGATTACGATAGGTGATAGGAGTGTAACGGGGTTAGTGGCTAGGGACCAAATGGTTGGGCCATGGCAAATACCAGTGGCAGACTGTGCTGTTACTTTAGCAGATCATCAGGGTTATGCAGGGGAGGCTATGGCCATTGGAGAACGTGCTCCGATTGCTCTCATTGATGCACCTGCATCAGGACGTATGGCTATTGGAGAAGCTATCACCAATATTGCCGCAGCAAGTATTAAAAAGTTGGGGGATGTAAAACTATCAGCAAATTGGATGGCTGCTTGTGGACATGACGGCGAAGATGCTCTGCTATACGATACTGTTAGAGCAGTAGGCATTGAGTTATGTCCTAAGCTAGAAATTGCCATTCCTGTTGGCAAAGACTCACTATCAATGAAAACAGTCTGGCAAGAGCGAGATGAAATTAAATCAGTAACCTCTCCTTTATCTTTAGTTATTACAGCTTTTGCACCAGTTTCTGATGCTGCTAAGACCTATACTCCCGAACTAAAAACAAATGTCGGTGATACTGACCTTATCTATATTGATTTGGGAAAAGGTTTTAATCGATTAGCTGCTTCAGCATTAGCACAAGTCTATAAGCAAGTGGGACATTACTCTCCAGACCTAGATGAAGCTGAAGATTTAAAAAACTTTTTTTATGCTATCCAGCAGTTAAAAGAAGACCGTCTTTTATTGGCATACCACGATCGAAGCGACGGCGGACTGATCACTACATTGTGTGAAATGGCCTTTGCGGGCCACTGTGGTTTAGATATAGATCTCATAGGGTTGGGTGAAGCTTTACCGGTAATGTTTAATGAGGAATTAGGTGCTGTAATTCAGGTACGTCATAGTGATGTTGAGAATGCACTGGCTGTTTTAAGGGAGCGTGATTTAGAGCATTACTGTCATGTCATAGGCACGCTCCGTGATGATCAACAAATCGTGGTAGCCATTAATGGTTCCGAAATCATTAATACTCCGCGTTCAAAACTGCAGCAGTACTGGGCCGAAACTAGTTATCAAATGCAGAGTAGCCGTGACAATCCTGATTGTGCAAAGGAAGAGTTTGATGCAATTCTAGATAATGCAGATCCTGGTTTAAATGTGTCATTATTGTTTGATCGAGACGAAAATATTGTTGCTCCTCTCATTTTAAACGGTATTAGGCCTAAAATGGCTATTTTGAGAGAACAAGGTGTAAATGGCCAGATAGAAATGGCAGCTTCATTCGATCATGCGGGTTTTAAGTCTATAGACGTTCATATGAGCGATATTCTTGAAGGGCGCGTTGACTTAGCTGATTTTAAGGGTTTGGTTGCTTGTGGTGGCTTTTCCTATGGTGATGTCTTAGGTGCCGGACGAGGCTGGGCCAGCACGATTTTGCATAACCGTCGTGCAAGGGAACAGTTTAAAGACTTCTTTGCCCGTGAAGATACTTTTACATTGGGAGTATGTAATGGCTGTCAAATGCTATCCCAGCTTAAAGAATTGATACCTGGTAGTGACCATTGGCCAAAATTCCAAAGAAACCTTTCAGAACAATTTGAAGCGCGTTTTTCACTGGTGGAAATTGTAGACTCACCATCTGTTTTACTAAAAAACATGGCTGGCTCTAGAATGCCTATTGCAGTAGCTCATGGTGAAGGAAGAGCAAAATTTAATAGTACTGATGATATAAAAAAAGCCCTGGTGTCTATGCGTTATGTTGACAACTATGGAAAAGCAACAGAACGTTACCCTAATAACCCAAATGGTTCACCAGAAGGTATAACTGCACTTACAACAACGGATGGAAGGGTCACTATAATGATGCCACATCCTGAGCGCGTGACAAGAACAGTACAGCACTCATGGTCTCCAGATGATTGGGGTAATAATGGCCCATGGTTACGTTTATTCCAGAACGCAAGAAAGTGGGTGGGTTAGAAAGAGGGGATTGTTGCTATTTATTTTTGTTAGTTCGACGTAATAAGATATACAAAGCGCCAGTGCCGCCGTCTTCAATTCGAGCTGAACAAAAAGCCAAAATATCATCCATTTCACGTAGCCAAATGTTCAATTTACTTTTTAATATTGGTTTATGGTGCTTTGAGCTCCAGCCTTTGCCATGAATAATTCGTGCACCACGAATATTGTAATTTACACAGTCACGGATAAAGTCTAACAAAGCTTGATGAGCAATGGGGATAGTCATTCCATGTAGGTCCAACTCCGCATCAAGTTTAAGGCTACCACTGCGCAAGCGAGATAATAAACGCTCCTGAATACCACTGCGGCGGAAACTCAGGGTCTCTTCACTGCCAACAACGGTCGTTGGGTCAGAAAGATCAGATAATTCACTTTGCAAGTCTGTAGCTTTATTTTGACGGGCTCTTAATTTTATTTTAGTCGTTTTAGTGACAGGCACGATTTTATCTTGAGCAATATGTTCTACCTCACCTATTTCTTCTCGAAATAATGCGATATCAGCTTGGTCTGATTGTCCTGATTTAGGTTTTGTCATTATCGAATAAAGTATGGTCGGTTAAATTATAGAAACTAATAGAAGGTTGTAAGAATAAGTAGATTTTAACATTAAACTTAATGTGTATCTTTTTCACTGTGAAAGATGAGTGTTAACTAAAATGCTCATATGAGGATCAGGAGTAACTTTAGATCATAGTAAGCTGTCTATCTAAGCTAATATTAGCTTGGCTTTACATTTCTTAAAAGATGAAGTTTAACTATCTTACTTAAGGTCATTTTTGGCCGAAATCCATTGAGACATATATTGTGTACTCGCCATTGTGTGATGCTTGAGCATTGCGCCGGTAAAGTTCTCTAGTCGATGTTGACTCAGGTGTTGTTCAATAAGAGCTATTTTCGAGACAAGCGCCTCCCCTAGGATCCGTGAATCGTAAAGTGCATGTAATAAAGGGTGACAATTACTATGAGCTACCTCCCAAGTTAAATGGTTTTGATATAAGTTCACTGCATTGGTAATAAACTCATCGGAGTTATCAGCAATAAAGCCTGGCCAAGAGTATTGTGCATGCATGCCCTCACTGCCAACGGGTGTTGTTACACTCGGAGTTTGCATGATCATAGCATCCAGTAACTTGCCTTTTAATCCTGCTCCAAATCGTAGAGGGGCTAAACAGACACGAGCTTGTTCCATAACAATAAGACTGTCCTCTGCCCAGCCTTTAATTAAAAAGCCAGTTTTTTCATTACTTAAGGCCGTAGCTTTGGGTGGTGGGTAGGCGCCGTAAACATGACATTGAGCTTCAGGAAGTTGTTTTTTGATCTTTGGCCAAAGTGATTGTAGATGTATGACGGCATCCCAGTTCGGAGCATGACGAAAGTTACCAATAGTTATAAAATTCTGGCGGTCATTAAAAGAGGTGGTTTTGTCAGGGAGTATTGAGAGGTTAATCATGAAAGGAAGGTGATGAAGTAAGGTTGCATCAATTTTATAATGATCAGTAAGAAGTGATATTTCGAATGGTGAAATAATGAGTGAGAGGTCGCATCGCATAATAGCGGCTACTTCTCGTTTTGCTAGGTTACTTGATAAGTCAGAGTTAGTTAAATTGCGATCTTGTTTAAATGCCATGTGACGAGCGGCACGTAGACATTGTAGATCTACAGTATCTAATATTTTAACTGCTTTGGGACAGTGTTTATCTACACGCCAGCCAAACTGTTCTTCCATCATAAAGCGATCAAAGATAACGATATTGGGTTGATACTGAGTAATGTATACATCAAAGCTATTACAATTTAGTTTAATTTTTTTGCTTGTAATACCTTCTGCATTAAGATCAGTCATATGATCTGTTTCTTGGGCGGGTGTTGCAAACTGGATTTGCCAGTTTTGTTCTTTTAATAACCTCAAAATAGACATCATATGGCTACCCGCAGCAGAAGAGTTAGGTTCCGGCCATACATAGCCAATGACGAGTACCTTTTTCATTATGGCGGGTTCATTCGAGCTTTAAATCATCAGCTTGTTCCTGTACTAAAGCTGTAATAGTGGTTCCTGGGCTAGGAATGAAATCTATTTCACTAGTAAAGAATTGAAGCTGTCTTTTCTCATTGAAAGAAAATAATGGAATAGCACGCTTACCATATTGCTCTTTATAATCTTGATATGTGAAACTATCACTGATAGTTGTATGCCTAGTTTGTGCACCCTGACTGATTAAACTAGCAAGCTTTGAGAAGGTAGTGTCGTGACTAAATAAAACTTGATGACCGTAGTTGATTGAAGTGCGTGAGTTTTGATCTTCCTCTTGTTTTTCTGAGTCAGGTTCTGAAGACAGAAAATAAATCCTGTTGCTACCAAATTCAGAACGGTAATGTTGACCAACTAACGCATTGTTTTCTTTTTGTGGGGACATAGCTAATAAGTGGCCTAGCCCCACTAAATCTAAGTGTCTACTTGCATGTTCAGAAATAGCGTTGCCATAATAACTTTTGAGACCCTCCATCCTAGCTAATTTAATATTAGTCCAACTATCATCCGTAACTAAGCTATTAAAATCATTATCGTTTAACGCATGAGCTAGCATTCGAGAAACTGGGTTAGCACCAATAATTAAGAAACCATTATCGTCAGGTTCAGCAACACCTAATAATCTAGCTAGAAACTTTGAGGTAGTACCTTGGAGTACCACGGTGCCTATGATGATGCTGAAGGCTAGAGGCACTAGAAGCTCTGCATCTTCTACGCCATGTTCTTGTAATCTCAATGCAAATAAAGCTGTGACAGCAGCAGCGACTATTCCGCGAGGGCCAATCCAACTAATTAAGAATTTTTCTTGCCAAGTTAAGCCCGAGCCTATTGTTGATAATATGACCTTGAAGGGTCTGGCAAACAATTGGATGAATAAAAAAAGCCCGATTGCTGACCAACCTAATGCAGTGAATTGAGAAAAGTCTAGGCGAGCAGAGAGTAGGATAAAGAGGCCTGAAATTAATAGAATACTTAGGCTTTCTTTAAAGTTTAATATTTCGTCCACAGGTACATTTTTCATATTTGCTAACCATATGCCCATGACTGTTACGGCTAATAATCCGGACTCTTCTGATAAATAATTAGATAGGGCGAAGACTGCAAAAACTAGTGTTAATGTAGCAACATTATGCAGGTACTCAGGCATATGGTGATTACGTAATATTAAACCAAATAAGTAGGCGGGGATAGCACCAACGAAGGTACCTATTAATAATGTTTTGCCAAAGATCATAAGGGTATGTTCAAAAGAAGCATGGCCTTGTAGTTGAATGGATAAAATAACTTCAAAAACGAGGACAGCTAAAATAGCACCTAAAGGATCGATAACAATACCCTCCCAGCGAAGAATATTCGAGATGGTGCGGTTAGGCTTTACGGTTCTTAAAATTGGAACAATTACGGTCGGCCCAGTGACAACCATCAATGCGCCAAAAAGAATAGAAAGGTCCCAAGAAAAGCCGACGATTAAGTGTGTGCCTACAGAAATTGCAGCCCATGTGAGCACAACCCCCATGGTCAACATATTCCTTACTACTTTGTGTAAATCACGAATCTCTTCAAACTTTAAGGTTAAGCTGCCTTCAAAGAGAATGACAGCAACGGCGAGTGACACCATAGGAAATAATAAGTCACCGAAAAGTGTTTCTGGATTTAATGTGCCTGTGAGGGGGCCTAAAATAATACCGGCAAAGAGCAGAAAAACAATGGCAGGTAATTTGACCCACCAAGCAAACCATTGGCAAAGGATGGCAACTACGCCTATGGTAGATAGTGCAATAATTGCTTGCTCGTGCATTGATCTACTTTCCTATGGGTTTGTGAAAAGCCCTTAATCTTACCTGATTAAGAAAAAAGCTCAATCTTGCTGATTCAAAGGGAACTGATACTGTTAGTAAGTAAGCATGGTATGAATAGGATAATTGCTTAATCGTTCTCGACCAGCTAGCTCTGTCAATTCGATAAGAAAAGCACAAGCAATAATCTTTCCACCTAGTCTTTCGACTAATTGGTAACTTGCCATAGCAGTGCCTCCTGTTCCGAGGAGATCATTAATTAATAAGACACGGTCGCCTGGTTGTATAGCATCGTGGTGTACCTCTATGCTAGTTGGTCCATATTTAGTGTTTACTCTACACAGCAGCTTGTTGGCTTTCTTAAAGGAATAAAGCCAATGCTTAAGAGACTAGCTACTAAACTTCCAAAAATAAATCCGCGGGCTTCTATCCCAGCAACAGCAGTGATATCTTCTTTTAGA
>TARA_B110000858_G_scaffold21583_1_pt1 | contig 12184 bp, 10 predicted proteins | sample TARA_B110000858 | Tara Oceans TARA_B110000858 (sample SAMEA4398247) | marine metagenome | biome: Polar Biome; feature: [SRF] surface water layer (ENVO:00010504); material: water (ENVO:00002006), including particulate matter (ENVO:01000060) such as... | depth 5 m | reverse complement strand
TAGGTGCGACGGTGTTTGTACCGAAGGCATTATGTGATGCTCCTCCGGCACCTATTGTAATGGTATAACTACCGGCAGCAAGTGTAACGTTCCTATCAAATATAACGCCTCCTGCTCCAGCTCCTGCTGCTGCTCCGGCTCCACCTCCTCCAACGAGTAATATGTCTATAATACCACCAGTGGTTACAGTAAGAACACCGGTTGATGTAAATGCATGAATTGTTAGGTCAGTACTACCTGACGTAAAAGAGGTAACTGTTCCGCCTGACATAGCAATAGCAGGTACGTCAGGTCCTGTTTGTTTACCTACTACTTCCCATTGTGAACCTGATACGGCTGTGTATACTTCTAAATTGGAGGTATTAGTATTATACCAAAGACTACCAGATTCTTGAAAGGTAGGTCTAGAGCCAGTTGACCCAGCTCTAACTCTTTCTGCAATGGTTGCAACAGAAGCTGATGTGGCTGTAGCTCCAATACCGGTACCGTTTAAATTTAACGAACCGCTTATATTAATTGAACCCGAAAATGTAGGATTAGCTAAGATCATTGATTAAGTGTTTTATATAAATATCTTAACACTCTTTTAAATTAATGTAAAAATGGAAAAGGGCATTTACCTTTAGATTCTTTATTTCTGAAGTCTTCTAATTGTCTTTGGTAATCTCCAAGAAAGCTTTTTCTCATCTTTTTATCAAGAGATACTTTTGTATGTGGTAATATACCAGAAGGCATATAAATATAGGCAAGTACAGTACCATGTTTAATGTGGATAGTCTCTCCTCTCTCCATATCTACCCTATTCATATCGATAAATAAATTAAGATTTAAGTCTAAGGGATTATCAGCAGTTAAGGTAGAAATACCAGGAGGTGCAAAATAAACTGCTCTTGGGTTATGGTAATATGCAGGTATGTGCATTATATTACATTCCCCTGTGTTTACTCCTATCTGTAATCCTGACATTATTTTAATATTCTGTAAAGATTTATCCCACATATCTCCCATTTGGGTTCCTCCAAGTTCGGGAGGTAGTGCAGTATGAGATGTTATACTAACCCATCCGTCTTCAGGTTGTATGATATCCATAGATTGTTTAGATACCTTTAACTGTAAATCACAAGGAGCGGTAAAAGCATAGGAGTTTTTAAATAACTCTACAAAAGAAGGGCAGGTTCTAACGTTAGGGAATTGTTTAAGGTAGTCTTTAGTTTGTTTAAGACTTTTAAACCAAGGCGGCATAGTAGTGACTAAAGGTACTAAGTAATCATCTAAACTTTTACCACCCTTTGCCTCGAACGTAACATTAGAAGGCCGTGTAGGAATGAAATCCCAGACTAATTCTTGCTTTTTTCTTTTTTTGAACTTGAACATACTATATTATTAGACTTACAATATAGTAAAAAATTATCGAATATACAACTATTAGTTAAAAGGACCGTTAACTGGGTGTCCTGAGTTGATCCATCTTAAATTACTTTCATCCCAAGTGTACAAGAAATTAGTGTCTGGTAGATCTACTGGAGCCATCCATTGGTCTGTTTCTTCGTTTAGTATCCAGCTTGGGTAAGGTTTTTCTATACTTGGCATATTATTTTATTTAAACGTATTCTATTCTTGTTATTCGTACTCTACTTGAAGAAGCATTTCCTAAGGATAGAGCGACTGTAGATGCTTGTGGAAAGTTAACAGGTATTTGAGCTCCTGAGCCGTAAGCCTGTGTAGGGCTTCCTCCTCCAGTTATTAAAGTAGTACTAGTAGGGTTAGAGCCATTATGTCCTGTAGTTATATTAAAATTCATATAAGAAGGGATACCTGCAGTGACTGTATAATCTACCTCTACGTATGAAGCAAAAGTTAAATCAAAACTAGTAGTAGACGTCCAACCTCCACCGCCCCAGTATGGAGCATATATTTCCATATAAGAAGCACCTAATGTTCCATTTCCATTTGCTGTACCACAGAAGCATTGATCATACGTAAACCCTGTTGATTGTCCTGCTGTATAGACAGTAACAGTAGTTGGTAGTGCAACAGTGACTACACTTACTGTGATTCCTACTGATTCTCCTTTATCTCCTATAGCAAAAGCTGTTATGTAGTGAGTCGTATCGTCTGCTAAACCAGTTGCGTTGTAAGAAAACGTACCAGCTCCCTGTGTACCTGCTAAGGTGTGCTTTGTATTGCTAGTATATGTCGAATTTGTACCTATATAAAAACCTCTTGTAACTGTTGTTTCTCCTGGTCCTAAATTTGTAACGTTTCCATTTGCAGTAAGAGTTTGAGTATCTAAATTAGTGGTATTTTCTGTCGAAACAGTAGGCAATCCCCATAGAGTTCCAAAAAGTATGCTCTGTCCAATCATATTACGTAGCTATTTGTGAGATGGTGTACCAAAACTCAGTAGATGTAACACAACTCATTTGTATAAAGTTTTTAGTAGAAGTAGTATCGTCATATGCACCTGCTACTAAATTAAAAGTTCCTGCTCCTCCGGATACAGTCCAAGATATTCCTGCACCTAAACCTGATCCTGTAATTACTATAATTTTAGTTTGACCTATTCTAGGGTTAGTTATATTAAGTATGGTATTTTGGTCGGGTATTAATGTAAATACCTGTGCAGTTGAACAATCTACATCTATCCCAGCTGAAGGGGTAAGTGCAGAAGCAACTTTAAATTCAGGTCCTACTGTTTCGTAATTAACTGAATCTGAGTTTAGATATGAGGCACTTAAAGCTGTTAATGCATGAGATGCAGTATTAGGTGTTCCTACTGTACTGTTAACATTAATTTGAGCAGAACTAGATATAAATGTGGGTTTGTTTGTAATATTAATAAACTCAACGCTTCCACTAACTTCAGCATTTAAATTAGTTAAAGCAGAACCATCTCCTTTAAAGTACGAAGCAGTTACTGGTCCTGATATTGTTACTGATCCAGATATGGTAGGTTGTTGATAAATCATAAAATACTATTTTAAAGCTTTAATTGATAAAACCGGTCTTGAAAAGACATCTGTTCCGCCACCATCCCAGTATTGTGTTATATTATAATCAGAGTAGTTACTATTACCGTACCTTCTCCCTCTTACTTCTAATACTCTAGCAGTAGGCCAAGTATTTACTTTAGCATCTGGGTAGTTGGTGGCAGGTCCTACCTCTATAGGAATTCTATAAATTACCTTATCTTCATAGTATTGAGCACTATAACTTGCTCTATACCGTGTACATTCATTACCGTCCATGTAAAATCTAAAGTGCATTATTGCATGAGCTGATCTCCAACCAATTTGGAAATGGTATTCATATACAACCATGTTAGTACCGGTAGGGGGTATGTAAGAAATACCTGAGCCTGTAAGTTTTTGTATTGACGTACTTGATGTCTGTTGACCTGTACCAGCATTTTCTGATGTATATAATGCTTTTATCCCTTGCATAGAGCTTCCATCTGCAGGTAGGCAAATTTCTTCTAGTACGTTATTACCCGAAGCTTTAAAGTCTGATAGTTTGCTCATGTTATTGTCCTATTATTACCCATCCGTGGGTGTCGTTAGTATAAACTAATTCGAATCCTGCACTCTCTACATCTAACTCTAGAGTATCTGTTGAACCCATAATTTTGTTACCATTTGGATTAATATGAGAAGTCAAACCTTTAAGTCCATTTACTACTTTAATCCAATCTCCTTCTTGTACCACTGTTGGAACAGACATAGTAACACTTCCTGTTATTATACAAGTAGCATATAAAGAAGCTGTAGACTCTAAAGTTATATACTCCACAATACTCCTCTTAGCGGAAGGTGCTAAACTTGTTGCTGTTTCAGCAGTTTGTGCGTTAAATACAAAAGATGCCGTATACGCTAATGATGCTGTTTGTGTAGTTCTTAATTCTGTTAACCCGTTTGGATAGTATTTTCTCGGTACAGCACCTTGTTTAAATATATGTACTTGAGATTCTGATAAGAAATAGAAAGAAGAATTTAAATAGCCGACTTCCTCTATCTTATTTACCATTAAAGTGGTCATAGTATTTCGAGGTATGAGCCTACTTTGACCAGGTAGAGAATTTCCAGTTATAGGTTCAGTATCTAAGAATTCATTAACTTTATTACTACCTCCTAAATCTCCTACTACCAACGAAGTATCGTTAGTTGTGGTTCCTGCTCCATATCCTGATGCACCCCAATGCAACCCTAATGCAGATAACATATACTGGTAAGTTGTAGTCCCTAGAAGTTTTCCTGCTGTTGAAGTTTGTATAGTAGCAGAGCCTGTGTTAGGAATATAATCATATGCAGGAAGAAAGAGAGGTGCTTGAGAGGCACTTACTATTTCTAATTCCTCTATTCTTTTATCTAATAAAGTTTGTGATCCTGATATTTCAGAAGCAATTTGATTAGAACTAGATATTAATCTTAATCCTTGCACATAGAGTGAACCGCTAATTTGTACTGAGCCTGACAGTAGTGGATTTTCATATATCATCTTAGAATGTTATGCTTAAAGGTATGTCAAAGGTACCGCTTATTTCTAAACAATTCTCTTTTTTACCAAATTTGTTATAAAGTACTTTATTAACCGCTCCTTGTAAACTCCTGGTGTTGATATAATCTACTGTATTACCTGTAGAGTAAAGAGCATCTCCTCCTTGATCAATTAAAAATTGTTTTATCTGATCTACTGTTGCTCCAGGGTTTGCTTGATATAGTAAAGCTGCTACTCCAGCTACTTGTGGTGCAGCCATTGAAGTTCCTGATATTGCAACTTGTTTATAATTTCCATCTAATTGATAGGTATATCCACCTATAGCATTTGTGTTAGATGATGCTGCCATGATACTTGTGCCGTGAGCCCATATATCTACACCTGGTCCAGTTTCTGAATAGGTAGCTTTTTGATCTTGGGTTGAACTGTAAGAGTTATTATCTAATGAACCTACTAGTATTGCTCTTTCATGAGCAGGTGATGAACCTCTATGATAAGTTTTAGTCCCGCTATTAGTTGTAGCTGTATTATTATAGTCGTCTCCTGTTGATGTATCTACTTTATGACTTCTATTTCCTGCGGCTATACATACTAAAATACCTTCGTCAATCATTTCTTCTACATCAGTATCAATAGAAGTAATCCTAACATTAGTTACATATGCGCTAAACTGTCCTGAGTAAAAATTAACTAAACCGTAATTAGACTGTATTTGATTTCTTGATAATGCACTAACATCTGTTGAAGTTCCTCTATAATTAACAGAACTTACTGTATTGTAAGTGGATAAATATCCCCAAGACATATTAACTATAGTAGGTCTTTTATGGCCTGTTTTAGGGTCTATAGGTTTATTTCTATGCCATAATTTTATAGCATCAAAAGCATACTGTGTTGGAACCGTGGAAGGATTTCCAAATGTTCCTGTATCTCCATCTCCTTCTAAACCAGCAACCTTTAATGCATATATGTTTGCATTTTTTGCCCAACCAAAAGTTTTACCGGCAATAGTGGAAGCAACATGTGTTCCGTGGCCGTGAAAATCTCTATAATGGTTAGTTGAGTTAAATTGAAAGCCTAAGCCTGATTCAGTACCCCAATTAATTTGTTTTAATCTTGAAACACCGTTTTGATCTTCCCATTCTGGGTGGTCTGCCTGAATACCTGAATCTTGTATCACTACATCTACTCCGGTACCGTCTAAATTATAAAGATAATCTTCAGATAGTTCTGTACCTGCTCCATAAACATTATTTTGATATTTAGATCTCAGTAATGCATAGTTTGCATGAGACTGTGTGGTTCCTGGTGATTTAGTAAAAGAGTTACTCTGTCTGCCGTTGTGACCTATAATTATATCGTCTCTATCTGCAGGTGGTATCTCCACTGCTAATACATCAGGATGTAATCTAACTGTTTCTGCTTCTTCGTCTGTTAAATAGTAATGAGTTTGTCTATAGCTACCTAAACGTTCATCAGCTACAGTTATTTCCCTATTAGGTATACCGTCTTTAGTAGTAATCTCAACCATATCCTTACCGAACTGGTTGTACCCTACTTCTTTGTTTAATATGACGTTATACTCTTTTTCCATCTATATTAATAGTTAAGAGATCCGGTTAAAGGTGTTGTATATGTTCCTGATTGTGTGTATATTAATGCTACATGGTCCAAATCTGAACCTCCTACTACACTACCTGATCTAATTATTGGATCTCCTGTAGTTACTCCTGAATATGCTAGTTTGGGGAAAACTAGAACTACCATTCCTGATCCGCCATTTCCTCCTGCATTGTTAGAACTATAGTGGGATCCTCCACCTCCTCCTCCTCCAGTGTTAGCTCCTCCAAAACCTCCTAATTTGTTTGTCTGAGAATTTAAATTACCATCTTGTCCATTTGTACCATTATTCCACGCTAATCCAGAAGCATCACCATTTCCTCCACCAGATGATCTAGGAGCGCCTCCGGCACCGCCGCCTTTACCGCCGTTACCGGCTCTTGAGCTATATCCAGCTCCTGATCCTCCTCCGGCCCACCAGTATTCTTGTCCTAATATATCCCATCTTTTACCTATACCGCCATCTCCAGCATTGTGCTTTCCTGGACCTCCGGCACCACCGCCGGAACCTGGATAGTAGTTACCTCCGTAACTTCCTCCGTAAAAACCCTGACCATCTGTTCCAGCTTTCTGCGGGCTTCCATTTCCTGTTGCTCCACCGCCAGAAGATCCTGTTCGTGCATTATAGTTTATACTATTTCCAGTTCCGTAGTCACTTGCTCCTGCTCCTCCTCCTATAGCTTCAACGAAGAATGGGAAATAAGCGTTTGAGCTAGAGATAGAGGATACTCCACCGTTATCTCCAGTAGGACTAACATCTCCAGCTATAGAGCCTACTCCTCCAGCTCCAATTTCAATAAGGTATTGAACACCGTAACTAATAGAAGAAGAGGTAAATGTAACGTTTCTGTATACAGCAGTAGTAGTTGCTACTGGATTAGCAGAAGAACCTGTAGGGGTAGATTGAAATCCTCCTGCTCCTCCACCTGCTCCCATATCTGCTCCTGCTCCACCACCACCACCTATAACAAGATAGTCTATCTTATGTCCATTCGGGGCAAATAGTAATCTTTTATTGTAAGCCATATTATTGTGCTATTGATGCCCAGAATTTAGCTGGGGATGATGAAGTACAGAGTATCTGTATTAAGTTGGTTTGGCTTGGTAAGTAGCTACCGTATGTTATTGATAGAGTTGCCGGTAATGTTAAATCAAAATTGTTACCTGTTACTACTAAGTCTATTGTTTGTCCAATACTAAAGTTACTAAAAGTTAATGTAGTATTCTCAGCAAGTGATTTAGTGAACACCTGTCCTTGAGTCCAATCTAAATTATTTTGTGGTATTTCAAAAGATACTGCATTTAGTAAGTTTTGTGCATTACCTAACTGCTCTAATGCTTTAGTTTGTAGTACTATATCTTGTGATGTAGCTGTACTACCAGATATTTTACCTGTTAGATAAACTATTACATCGGTGGTTAATGATGATACTGTTGCCATTTGTTTTTATTTATAAATATTATGTTGTTGCTTTGTTTGATGCCATTTGAGCAAAGAATTCGTATTCTAATCCTACTAATCCGTATATACCTAAATCTGCCATGTCTCCAGATCCAGAAACAAGACTTGGTTTATTTAAAATTCCTGTAAAATCTAACGAACCTGAGACTAGATTTGGTTTGTTAACTATGTTTTTGTAGTCTACTTTGTAAGAACCTGATACTAAGTGACCTCCTTTTGTAATCACAACTCTACCGGATAGTGATGAAGTAAAATCTACTTGCACTCTATCTAAATCTAAAGTAGTAACTCTTTGTGGTTGTATTAATACGTCATCGTCTCTGTATATAGATACTGCTACGTTTTTAGTACCAAAACTATGTACTGGTGTTATTTGTGTTTGGCTTGTAAATGTATCTGATACTAAAGTAGATTCAACTATGTTAATTGAACCGGATATTAAATGACCTCCTTTTGCTACTACTACTCTACCTGATCTATTAGTTGGTCCTAGAATAACGGAAACAGTATTAAAGTCTGTTGTTGTAATAGATTGCGGTATATAGACTGTATCATCGTCTAAGTATACACTTACTATTACATCCTTAGAATTAAAATTGTGTGTTATTACAGTAGAAGTAGTGTTAGTAAATGTATCAGTTATAGTAGTAGTTTCGGTAACTAATGATCCTGATACTATATGCCCTCCTTTTTGTATTACCACTCTACCTGTTGTGGGTTCTACAAAAGTTAAATTTACTACATTTTCTGTAGTAGTAGTAATTTGCTGTGGGAAGAATAGGGTGTCGTTATCTAGATATGTAGATACTGATACGTTCTTAGTATTAAAGTTATGAGTTACTGTTTTTCCTAAAGCAGCTGTAAAAGTATCTTCAAATGTTGTGTTTTCAGTAATATACGCTGAACCGGATACGATATGCCCTCCTCTTGTAACTACTACCCTACCTGATCTTGGGGTATGAAAAGTTACATCTACGTTATTATCGTCTGTGGTTTTAATTTTAGCTGGGAATATAACTTCATCGTTATCATCAAAGACTGCTACAATTACGTTTTTACTACCAAAATTATGAAGTACATTTTTAGTTACAGCATTAAAGAAGTTATCTGTTACAGCTGTAGCCTGTGAAAGTTGTAGATTAGTTAACCCTGATCCATTCCCTGTAAAGTCTCCAGCAAAAGATCCTGATATACTTCCTCCTGATACAAATAATGATCCTGTTACATCTGCTGAACCACTAAATGGGAAGCCTTGATTTTCTCCTGCATTTAAAGAGTAGGATGCGGTAACTGCGGTGACTGCTGTTCCGGCTGTTTTACTATACTCTGAATGTGAAGAAGATATTGCTTGAATAGCAAATGAAGCGGTAGATTCTAAATTCTTAAGTTGTAGAGTATTTCTGTCTCTAATGGTTATACCGCCTCCTTGTACCGAACTAATAACACTATCACCTAAGTATATAGTGGAACCGCTAAGGTAAAGGTCTCTCCATCTAGAAGCTTCACTTCCTAAGTCATATGCTATATTGCTCTCGGGCAATAGGTGGCCTCCTACTGTACCTATAAATGAACCTGAGAATGATCCGGTGAGTGAGGAATTAAAGCCTGATGCATCGTATATTTTCATCTAGAAATATTGGTTTAAATATAAATAGACAAAAAGAATGGAGTAGTACGTTATATACTACTCTCTATCTTCTTTTATTTAAAGCTCTATTATGCTTGAGATTCTGACCATGTAATACGAGATGAAATCTGGAATGGTGATGTTGCAGAGATAGCTGATGTATCTACTACTTTTACTGCTACTGTTAAAGTATCAGGTCCATTCGGGAAAGCATTGTCTCCTCCTAAGATTGAGTTACCTAAATCGATAATCGCTCCTAATGATTGGTTGGATGTATTTGATCCTCTTACACCTTCTGTGTCTACTTGTCCACCAGATGCTCTATACTGGAATATCTGTGCTCCTCCTAATGCTGTATCTCCTTGATCGTGTTTAATTAACTCGGATAATGAAGGTGCATTTGAATTTTCGTATGCCGCTGATGATAAATCTGCGTTAAGAAGTAGTTGTACTTCACAATCATGGGTGATAATCATACCAATCTCATTCAAGATTAACTGCATTCGGTTGATAATTTCTCTTTCTCCAAGTGCTCCTGGTAATCCACTATCTACTGAAGGTGCCAATCGGATAGTAACAAGAGGTATAGTCTGTGTACCTAAATTTACTCCTCCTCCTGTGTTTCCTTCACCAATTTGTACTGCAGTTCCGCTAGGTACTGAGAATCCTCCTGATGGTGTTCTCCAGTATCTAGTACTTGTCCCAAAGAATATATTTACATAATAATTACTGCCGCTAAATTCTGCATATGTTACCTCTTGACCTTGAAGCTGTGTTCCCGGTGCAAATAGTTTAGTACCAGCAGAGAATTTACTAGCATCTGCTGCTGCAAATGGTACTCTTACATAGAAGTTATAAACCCTTGCATTTCTATCATATACGTAAAATATACCTGAGTTAGCATTAGTGGTAGCTGATAGCGTCTGTCCGTTCGTAAATGATAACGGCTTAGATGATGCAGTAAATAAATAAGAATCATCCTTATCAAACCTACCGTCCATTATTACAGATGTACCCCAGTGAAATAGTGATGGTACATATGATGGAGTTCCTGTATTAAATATTTCGTATCTAGCAGGTAAATTACCAGATCTCATATAAGCTTCTGTTAACCTGTTGTTGTGTAGGAATGAATGTACATAAATAACTTTACCTTTTCTGTCCTTAAATCCAAATCTAACCTTACCTGCACCATACCATGAATAATCCATGTATGCCATCTGTATTTTAGTTTTGTCTAATTCAAACCCAGAAGGTCCGGTTCCGTCTGCAGTATCATTATTCCAATCTGATTGTTTTACTCTTAGATCTTCAGTTTTAGTGAGTATTACTCCTGCGGCTGATACCCCTTTATATTGAGGCTGTATTACCATTTCTCCAGCACTCTTAATCTTTACTACTTTATAAGATTGGCCTCTTATTACAATATACTCACCTTCTACTAATTGACCAGAGAAGTTACTATTAAGACCCTGTACTAGGTTAGAGTTATAAGTAACTGTTGCCGTACCTGAGGTTTGTGCTGTAGAAGAACGTCTTACTGCATATAAATCTACTCCGTCAAACTCATAGAAGAATCCATTTTGGAAATCAAACATTCCTGCTCTAATTACACTATGCTCCCAACTTCCAACATTGAATTGAGCTAAACCTCCTGGTATAGATGTTTGAGGTGCACTTCCGCTTAAATCGTAGTTAAAGGTAAATTCATCTATTACGTTTGTTACAGATACGTTTCCGTTGTAAGCTCCATCGGCTACTCCAGAAATTTGAATAGCATCTCCTACATTAAGCCTATGCGGATACTTAGTTGATCCGTTTGCCACTGAACCGCTTGATGTTAATCTTTCAAACAATACCGGTGGGTTAAAGTTAATTGCCAGTGAAGTCTGTATACCTTTACCAGATTGGTAACGGAAATACTTACGAGTCTGTCTTACTATTTGTGAAAATGGAGCTGACCCTGCTGTAATTTCTACACCACCATCAAAGGGTCTGTGTAAGAATGTACCATCTGGTCTAGCATACATTTTAGTTTGTATGAAATACTTAGTTTGGTTTTGATTAAATGGTGAAACTGAACTGAGTGTCATATTATTATCATCAGCTATTGCTGCGATAGTAAAGTCAGATAAACGTGCTGGAGTTTCTGAAGTATCTTTTATTCTAAATATATCTCCTATTTTAAAGTACCTTTTAAATAAAGTATCATCTGATCCAGATATTCTCGTGGATCCACTAAGTATCGTCACGTCGCCTTCTCCAGGAAATTGACCATTCATAGCATCTATTTCCAATGTATGCGTACCTGAACCTGAGTTACCTAATGTAACCAGTGTTCCAATTTGTCCGTCTAAAGAAGATGAACCAAATCCTAATAGTGTTTCATCTCTAACTACCGTATAGTATGTTGAACCTGAAATTAAACCTGGGATTGGTACATTACCACCTGGGTTATATACCATTGGTAATCCTGAGATAAGTTTATGGTTACTAACTCCAATTAAATCTGAGGATGCAGTAACAAGAGCAGCATTAAATTCTATTGCTCTTTTCTGTATTTTAAAAGGAAGCTGCATTGTAAAGGTAGAATCGGAAGGAACACTACTTACTGTATAGGCTCCATCTGCTGCTCCATTTCTTCCAACAGTAAATTGGAAGGATGGAATACCAAAGCTTGTTAAGTCGACTGGGATGTTTGAATCTGAATCTACTAATTTAAATCTATTATTATTTACTACTGAAGTTCTATATGTACCTCCTGAAACAAGTGCTGGATTAGCAAAATTAGTTTTCCAGTCAGTTATTAATTGATCTATCATTTCATACAGAGTAGTGGTAGTAAATGAAGTCCCGTTTTCTATTAAAAAGATTGAATGGTACTTAACGTATTTACCCTCTGTATTATTAGTATATGTGTACCCATACCCGGACGTGCTATTATTCCATGATCCGTTAAAGTTAGCGGTAGTAGTACCTTG
>TARA_B110000858_G_scaffold108722_1_pt1 | contig 12185 bp, 15 predicted proteins | sample TARA_B110000858 | Tara Oceans TARA_B110000858 (sample SAMEA4398247) | marine metagenome | biome: Polar Biome; feature: [SRF] surface water layer (ENVO:00010504); material: water (ENVO:00002006), including particulate matter (ENVO:01000060) such as... | depth 5 m | reverse complement strand
AAAAAAACAATTTCTTTATCAGAATCAGAAATGATTGAATTAATCCAAAGATTGGTTATAGAAGAAAAAGAAGCTAAAGGGACTAAAGAAACTAACAAGGTATTAAAGGACTCTAAGAAGGTTAACGACGAAGCAATGAAAGCGGTTAACAAGAAAATGAATGATTATGTAAAATCTGGTTCTAACGAAGGTTACGAAGAAGACCCTGAAAGTTTCCCTAAAGGAAATGGTGAGATGGGTGAGGACGATAAGATGATGTATCATGCATCAGATGCGGTTGAAGAGTATATCGACCAAATCGCTCGTTCAGGAGGTATGGAAAACTTAGACTATGATGCAATCAAACCTGATGAAGATTGGATTGAAATGAACATCTTAGGTGATTCAAAGACAGGTAACTCTCAAGAATACGCAAATGCGGTTAAGACGGATGCTAATGAGAAGGTTAACCAAAGACGTAAGAAAAATTGGTTGGCTAAGTTGAAGAAAGATTCATATCAAAAAGCAGTACAACCTGTTGAGGATATTGCTGGTAGAAAAAAAGGTAAACAACCTATCAAGTCCCCTGAGGAGCTTATGACATCACTATCTGAATCTACAGATAAGAAAGATATGAAAATCAATGAAGACATTCAAAAGATGAAGTCTATGTTATCATACAGTAGAAAAACACAATAAAAACTTTAATATTTCTTTTATAAAAGTCCATCTTATCTTTCTTATATGAAAGAAGGGATGGACTTTTTTTTTAATTGGGTAAGAAAGCCTATGGATAAATCAGATGTGGACTTATGGTTCCGCGCACACAACATACAAAGAGAATATTCGGAGTTATTTGAGGATTTTTGTTTTTCACTATTAAACTTAATTGAAGAAACTTATTTAGGTGAGAATTATAGTGAAGGTAGAGCAACGAAAATTACCATGAGTGATGAAGAAAAGAAGGGACACTTTGAGTGGTGTTGGGTAAAAACAATAACTGACTTCGAGAAAGAAAACATAATCTTCAAATTTAAAGATAACGACTATGATTATTTCGAAACCTTCTTTTTTGAGGTGTTTTATGAACAAAAAGATGTAGAAGTTAGAGAGTCGATAAGACCATTTTTAAAACAATTATTTGACACGGATAGAACATTCTCTAAATCGGATTTAGAGATGTATACCGACATGTATAAAGTTTTAGAGAGGTCATTACAAAATTAATATATGTGGTTTGGCTTTACTCTCAGCCTATAAAAATTACATTTAGTATTATAATAAATTAACATTAAAATTTTTAAAATGGAAACAGTAGAAAACATTAAAACACTAGTTGAGACACTATCGGTAGATAGTACTAAATTTTATGCAGGTAATAAATCTGCAGGAACAAGAGCAAGAAAGACTGCTCAAGAATTAAAGGCTTTATTACAAGAATTAAGAGGCGAAATCTTAGAGCACAAAAAAACACTATAATGGGTATAGAGATACTAAAATATATTAGTACCTTCTTATTCGTGTTTTCAATTATGGGGATAATAAGGACTGCGGCTAATTTCGTTAGCTCCTTATTATCAGACCCACCTAAACCTTTAAACTTAACTAATAGAGAGGTAATCATTAATGGTTTATTCTTTAGTTATGTAGTAACATTTATTATTGCCTTATTATGACATTTTCAAACTTCACAGAAGAAACAAAACCTTATCTTAAATCATTACGATACTTAAAAGATTTCGTTTCCTTTGACATATATTTAAAGTCGTCGTGGGGTATACCTAAAAAGTATACTAACGGTGTTGAAGTAATGACACAAGATAATAGTGATAGACCTAACTATAAGTTATATTCGTTTGTTGTTAAAAATGAATCTAATGAGGTCAATTTATTAGAGGAAGGGATTAAAGGTATCTTTAATTACAATCAGGAACGAGAAGAGAAAGAAAGACTATTCAAAGAAAAAGTACAGGAATTAAAAGGGATGTTTGAGTCTAAAGATGTCAATGAACTTAAAAAGTTAAACTTTGGTATCGATGATAACATTCTTAAATTAGAAGAAACAATTGATAATGGAGAAGAACCTAGTGGACATGGTGACTTGGCTCAAGAAGGAGAAGATAAAAGACCTAAAGAACGAGAAGAAGTCCAGAGATAATTTCATAAATGAAATTAAAAAAATAGACCATATTCGAATTAAGAATACGACGGTTGTTGAAAAAAAATATACGATATGGCAGAGACTAAAACAAACTTTAGGGATGAATTGACAAAACTTGCAGAAATATCTGAAATTTTTGATAATTCAGTCTTTAATAAAGGTAAAGTTTCTGTTATAGTTGAATTAAACGCAGATGAATATGTTGAAATTGTCAACTTATTTAGTCCGCGTGATAAGAATAGTGAACGAGTTATAATTAATATATCAGGTATTGAGTTTACACTCGTTTCGAATAAGTAGTGTGTTGACGATATAATTTTTTACGGTCGAAACCATTTCTTTCTAATACATCATATAACCATTTACGTTGGGTCGTAGATATGTCTCTCACAAAGATGGCGTCTCTACGACCCTTTCTTATGAAATACTTTTCCATCACTTTTAACGCTCTTTGTGCGTCGTCTATATTCTTCAAAGAGAAGAGTTTAAAGTCTTCATTAATTTGTATAACGATTTTATTATTTAAGGTGGAAATACTTTTCATCTCTTTAATTGGGCAATAATCATAAATTAGTTTTTGTACTTCAATTTTACTGTCTGTTTGCCAATCGTATATCTTTTCTTCTAATTGAAATGGTTTAACGTCTAAAAATGTGTAATGACTATCACCGTCAACAAAAATCTTTTCATTACGACCAAAATCGTCTGAGTGAAATAATGGTAATTGAAAGTCCCTCTGTGTTGTGAGTATACCTAACTCATGAATACAGTACTCAGCGTTCTCATACTCAACAGGAAATAAAACCTCATTATCCTTTAATAGTGTCTTAAATTTTTGACGAGCGTTACTTTCTGTCGAGTAACCTTTGATTATTCGTCTCTTTTTCTTATTCTTAAATAATACAATTATATAGTTATCCATGAAAGATTATTATGCCATATTAGGTGTTTCTCGAGATTCGTCTCCTGACGAAATTAAAAAAGCCTATAGAAAAAAATCTAAACAATATCACCCCGATGTAAACCCAGAGGGGGCCGATAAGTTTAAAGAAATAGCTGAGGCTTACGATACGTTAGGTAATGTGACTAAGAAAGGTCAATATGATAACCCTAACCCCTTTGGTGGGGGTGACGGGTCAATGGATGAATTCTTTAATATGTTTAATCAGCAAAGACAACAACAGACACAAAGAAGAAGACCTAAAGCACCTGATAAAATAATTAATATCGAAATTAACCCTATTGAATCGTATATTGGTGTTGAGAAGGAGTTTAATTACCAAGTCAGGGTGAGTTGTAACGGATGTAACGGCACTGGTGGTGATAAGAAGGTCTGTGGTACCTGTCAAGGTCAAGGTAGGGTCAGACAGAAGTTTGGTGGTGGTACGTTCTCACAGGTTGTGGATACTGATTGTCCACAGTGTAGAGGGGAGGGTAGTAATATAGTTAACCCATGTTATGATTGTGGAGGGCAAAAAACTAAACCAAGTTTTGCGAATATAAAAGTTAACATACCAAAGAATATGGATAGTGGTGATTTTTTACGTGTTCAGAGTAAAGGTGACTTTTATCCGAATAGAGGTGTTGGTGACTTAATACTTAAAGTCAACATGATTAAACAGGATGGGTTCGAAAAGGTGAATACAGATTTGGTTTATACTACGAAATTAAACATAGATGAGTTCTCAACTATTAAGAATATAGAAATACCACACCCGGATTCAAAGATTAACATACCATTACCAAATACGTTAAGTACCGATAAACCTTTAAGGGTTAGAGGTAAGGGTTACAAAATACAAAATGTTACTGGTGACCTATATATTAAATTAAATGTCAGTAGAGACTTATCAGAATAAGGTTTTTACCAATTCATAAAGTTTATAGGTACCATAAATTGAAGTGATAAATATATAAATAGACGCAATTAACATACCTTTTTGCGTTTTATTTAGTTTCTGCTTACATTGCTTACATTCTTTGTCTGACATGATATATTTATTTTATATATAGTTTATATGAGAGATATTATAGAAAAAATATTAAGAGAGTATACAGAAAACCTTAACGAGGGTTCTAAACGGGTCAAAATACACCCTAGAACGCAGTCTGATTTAGAATATATGTCGGATATTCTATATAAATCATGGAAAGAAAAAGACGATGAGGTACCTAAGAAAGGTGAGATATACGTTGAGGACACGACAGGTGATTACTCAATGGTTCCAATATATTACTTAAGTGAGTTTGAAGGACAGGCGGCAGTGTACTCAATTAATGACGAAAAAGAAAGAAATCTTTATAATGTGTTTATCGTTGTTAATCCTGATAATTCTATGGTCCCTACTAAAAAATCAATTTATAATGTTTTATATCACGAGGTACAACACCTAATGGATTTAAATTCTACGTCAAAGATATCTAAGAAAAAAATTGGTGATTACAATCCGAGAGTTCCTGAAAAATATTATGGACATCCATTTGAGTTTAGGGCATATGCGAACGAAGTATTAGAGGGTGTAGTTAGAGAGTATAGAGAACTTATTGGTCGTTATACTGAAGAGGAGTTATTAAATAGTGTTGACACATTATTAGACTTCTTTAGTAAATCAGGTCAGGGTGACGAGATTTTAAAAAAGGTTATGTTTAGTGTGTCATCTGAAGAGGTGAGTGATAAAGATATGCCTCACGTCCTACATTTGTTAGGATTACTAAAAATACATAACCCTAAACAATGGAAAGACTTTTTAAGTATGTTATATTCAACGGTCAACGAAATTAAAGGTCATATAAAACAACAATATAAAAACGAGGTTGTTGAACTTACAGAAAGAAAGATGAGTAAATCGTATTGTGAGAAGACATCATGTAAAGATATGGGATTTTCACAAAAAGCGTCTTGTAAACAATATAAGGATTGTTACCGATAAAGGTTATTTAACATATTTATTATAAAACAAAAAAATTATGAAAAAAGTATTAGAATTTATTAAAATGGTTTTTACTGCATGTAAAGACTGGATAGTGTATAATGGTATTGAAGGTATATTGGGACTTTTAATAGGTATAATTCTTTGGCCAATGGGATATAAAATCTTAGCAGGTTTTGCTTTTGGTGTGTTTGCTATGAGAAATTGGGACATATTCAAATCGTGGGTAATGAAAAGAGTTACTAAATAAAAAAAGCCTCTCTTCGGAGGGGTTTTTTATTTTAAACATTTGCCTTTTCCGATTTTATTTACTATATTAGTCTAAAATAGAATTATATGTTAAGTTATATCGGAGGAAAAAGCAGAATTGGTAAATGGATTATAGATTACTACCCACAGGACATGGAGACCTATGTTGAAACATTCGGAGGAATGTTTTGGTGTTTCTATAATATGGACTTGGATAAGTTTCCAAATCTTAAGCGTGTGGTATATAATGATTTTAATCCGTTGAACTATAATCTGTTTCAATGTATACAGAACCCCACTGAGTTACTTAAAGAGATTGAGAAGATTCCATGTCAGCAAAGAGACGTATTCCCAACACCACCTGAGTATCGAGAATTATTCAATACTTTTCAAAAGGAGATTTTTGCGGAAGGTTTTGAAGTTAAGGGTCCCGATTATGTTGTAGCTGCAAAATACGCATATATTCTGACTTCGGTATTTAGCGGTAGTAAACCTGAAACTTCTAAGTATATTGACTTAAAAGGGAAATACAAATCAAAGTTTCTCACATTCAGAGATAAATTAAAGAATGAAAAATGGGTTAATAAGTTTTTGGCGGTGACCCATGTTGAGAATATGGACTTTGAAGACGTTATTAAAAAGTACGACTCTCCAACGACATACATTTACTTAGACCCACCTTATTGGAAGACTGAAAATTATTATTCTAATCACGACTTCGACCGAGAGGACCATGAAAGACTGGTGAAGGTATTGTCAGAAGTTAAAGGTAAGTTTTCGTTGTCTTACTACGATTTTGAGATATTAAGTGAATGGTATCCAAAAGACGAGTATGTATGGGAGACCAAAGACTTTGCTAAAGCTGCGGGGGCAAGTAGTGGTAAATCACAATCAAAAGGGACTGAACTATTAATAATGAATTACACTTTAAGTGATGTTATCGGTGACTCTTTGGTGGAATAATTGAATTTTATTATATATTTGTAGGGTAATAAAATAGAATCTTTTTATCTGACAGTATATTTATAGTAAAAACAACAATATGGCACTTAATTTTAATAGTATAGTTAAATCGGTAATTCTTGAAAATAGCCGTTACGAACTTTTAAAGGACCGATTCACCAAACTAAAGAAAAAGGGTGAAAAAACAATTAAACCTAAACTTTCTTTAGAGAAGTTTAATGTGTTAGTTAAAGCCGACCCTACAACTCGTGTAGATGGAGATGAAATCAAAAAAGCTGGAACATACGTTCAATGGTTATTAAAGCAATATCTTAAATTAAATCAAACGGCAGAAGTGGAGACCGAATATGGTACACCTGCGTACACTGGTGAATTAACTAGATTACAACAACTCTTTTTTGAGGATTTATACAATACGACACTAGACCTTAAGAAGTATGACCGTTTTAAAGGACAGTTAGAAAGGGAACAAAGAGACATAAATAAGATTTCAATGGAAAAGCTTAATGACCTCATGTTACCTTTTAGTTTAGAAAAAACTAAGGCTACTAAGGATGAGAAAAAACAAGCGTCTAAAACGTATGAACATCCGGGTGGTAAAGTTATCTTTAAGGGTAATAAATGGTCTGTGATTGAAATTAGCGACTCAGGTAAAATAGGTAAAGATGCTGCTTGTTTCTACGGTGGTAATCACCTTACCCCTTCAGAGGGTGAGAGTACATGGTGTACTGCGTCACCTGGAGGGAGTATGGCACAACATTATTTAAAGCAGGGTCCACTATATGTTGTCATACCAAATAATCCTGAAAGTTTTATGTCAGGTGGACCAGAAATAGGTAAATCATCAGGTTTACCAGCTAATAGGTACCAATTCCATTTCCCGTCAAATCAGTTTATGAATTTAAATGATAGACAAATTGATTTAGTTTCGTTCTTAAATGAAAATCCTGAACTGAAAGAAATATTTAAACCTGAATTTGCGAAGGGTTTAACATCGATGGACGGTAAAAAAGTTAATATTGATTACCCAAGAGATGCTTCGTCTAAATACATTGCACTTTATGGTTTTGATGACTTATTTAATAGCTTATCAAGTGATATTACTTCCTTTGATTTTTCTAAATCAAGTAGTGGGTATAGAACTGAAGATACCGGTTCTTTAGAGTTAGATATACCTGAAAAGTTAGGTGATTATAAAAACTTAATGGCATTACATTTTGAAGGTGTTTTAAAATCACTACCAAAATCTTTAGGTAAATTAAGTAACTTACAGTTTCTTTCAATCCCTAACAACCCTAATCTAAAGAGTATACCTGAAGAAATTGCTTCGCTACCTAACTTAAAAGTAATTAATATCCAAGGGAACCCTCAATTAGAAATTCCTGAAGCTATTGAAAAACTCTCAGAAAAAGGAGTTTTCATATCAAAATAAAAGTTTATAAAATCAGGACATTGTCCTGATTTTATATTATATTGAAGTTATGAATGTTGACGTGCAAATTTATATTAGTAATTTCATTAAGTTTTTTAATGATAATCCAAATGAGTTAAAACAACTTATTGGTGTTGCTAAACCTGATGATTTTTATGAGTATGTTGAGAAAGTATCTAATGATAATTTTGAAAATGGTGAAAATATTCAGTTAACACAAAAACAAATTATTAAGATAGTGGTAGAGTTAAACCATATGGGTATGAAAGAAGAGGAGGTTAAGGTAAATCTTAAACCTTATTATGAAACTTCATACGGTCTAATATTTCTTAATTAAAATTTATTCCTATTTTTCACATAAAAACTCTTTTATGGGAATTTACAACAAAGTTAAAAATATATACTCTGACGGAATTGACCGTTTCATTGTTATTACAGTTGCAACTGATAGAAATGAAAACTTAGATAGGTTCGAAGAAAGTTGCGTCAGGAATAACATACCATATATCATTTTGGGGTTAGGTGATAAATGGGAAAGTGGACGAGCCGAGAATGGTGTTCTACTTGAACCTGGCGGGGCACAAAAAATCATTTATTTAAGGGATGAAATCTCTAAATGGGATGATTTAGAAAACACAATCATACTGTTCTCAGATTCATACGATGTGATTTTCAACGACAATTCAGATAATATTATTCGTAAGTTTAGGGAATTCAGACATCCAATGGTGTTTAGTGCCGAGAAAACCTGTTGGCCAAAAAAAGAATTAGTGGATATGTACCCTGATGTTGATGGTGAATATAAGTTCTTAAATTCAGGTGGGTTTATGGGATATGGTAATCATATTAAGAAGATGGTTGACGTTATGGTTAATAAATCTGACGATGACCAAGAATATTATACTAACTATTATCTCAATTATGATACCCCTACTATTACTGATAATAATGATTATGGTGAGTTTGAAAATGAGATATTAAACCACTTTAGAGATGGTTATAGTGACAATGATGTTTTATGTGATTTGAATCCATTAAAGGGTAAGTACGGATTACTATTGGGTTCGTACTTCAAGTATATAACCGCATTAAGTGGTGAACATAATAATCAGTTTATTTATAATGAAGTTGTTGATGATGTGGATAGTTTAATTCGTAAACCCGATGTATTATTTGTATATGATGTTAAATATGAAAACATTAGTCTATATGAAGGGTTAGTGAGTAACTTTAAAGAGGTTGTAATGGTCGTGAACTTCAATGAAGGTGAATTTAGTGGGGATACTATCGAAGAAGTATTACCCTCATACAAATTAAAGAATTGGTCGAAAGTTAAAAACAATGGTTGGTTAGTTAAACGAAACAATAAGGGAATGACTAATAGTGAAATGGTTTTAGACCACGACCAAGTTATCTTTCAAACATTAAATTTAGCAACTGACGATGTTGAAGTTCGTGGCAAAGAGGTGTATAATATTGTTACCAAAACTAACCCATCAATCATACATGGTAATGGACCGTCAAACACAAAAGATAAGTTAGGTGAATTGTACAATCAGTTGTTCGTAAACGAAAGGGTTAAAATGGGTGATTATAAACTGCTGTTTAATGTATTCTTAGATTTCGATGTGATAGATATAGACCAAGTTTTTGACCAAATAAGATATCTTAATCATCCCAAAGAAAACATCAGTATTCAAATTTTCTTCGATGAGGTTAAACACGAATATAAGGTTAACAGGTTCATTGAGAAATTTAAAGGTCAGTACAGAGAGATTAAGAAACTATTTTCAAATGGTGGTAAATCTGTCAAAAGAAATCGGTCGATATTTGAAAGTATGAAATATGATGTCGATTATGTAATAAACTTTGATTGTAATTACGTGTTTAGAAATAGAGATTCAATAAAAGATTTAATAGGTGAAGGTAAGAATATAATATCACCAATGATTGTTAGTGAAGGAACTGAATGGGTTAACTTTTGGTTTAGGTCAGACAGTGATGGATATTCAATAGAATCTGAATATCAAGACAAAATTAGACATTACGAGATAAAGGACACATATAGTGTTGGGTTTACCACTGGTATTATAATGTTTAAAAGTGATATAATTCCTGATTTAATTGGTTTATATACAAAAGGCGATGGCGAGTATGGTGATGATGATTTTGACGTATCATTCAGTCGAGAGGTTTTACGAAGAGGATATCAACTTTGGGTAACCAATAAAAATTACTATGGTGGTGTGATATAAAATTAATAAGAGGGAGTTGTTTCCCTCTTTTTTTTTAACTATCATTGGAGTAAATAATTTTTAATGAAAGAACCCTTATATAAATTTCAAGATGAAACCATATGGATGATGACTTATCATGACACCTGTGATATGAATTATGATGAGACGACTCTTTCTAAAAAACCAACTTGGGTAAAAAAACAAAAAATATTATTAAAGACACCTGAAGAGGTTAAAATGTATTATGGTGATAAAACCAAATCTATTTATGTTGAAAGGGTTACTCTGGTTGTTGAAGAAAGTGATAAGTCTATATCATTGAAGTTATATAACTACTCAAAAGGTAGAAAAGTAGGTAATAGTTATTTTGGAACGACACGTAGAGTACAATATATAACCTTTAATAAAAAATATAAAAATTTTTATAGTGGTCTTGTAATTAGAGGTAAGAAAAAAACTAAAGGTAATATAGTTAGGTGTAATAATTGGTTTCATATTCAGGGGGTATTATCTGATATCGTTAGTAGTGTTAACGAAGTTTCGTTATCAGGTGGTGAGTCATGTAATTTGGACACTAAACACGGGTGGAACACACTTAAAGAATCGGTGTCTACATTTAACAAAACACTTAGTGAGGATATAACTTACGGAGACATCACAGAACTCAGTTACTCATATTTCAATTTTTATAATCGAGTTAATGGGTTTAAGATGCCTAACAACCCATATAAGTTTATATCTACAGGTATAAAAAAATCTTTTTTGAGAAAACACACATCAATGGTGTGTTCGTATATGAAGATGTATGATATGAGAGGAAAGAAAGTGAGGTTGATACTAAACTCTAAAAAGTATGTTAATTTTAATTCATTACACTTTTTCTATGATTTATTAGGTGTTGATTACTTTAATCAGGTGAATTTAAGTTTTGAGTTAGACTCAGAGCACTATTCTACACCAAATACATTTATTAATGATAAATTTAATATTACTAATAACGAAAAAAAATGTTTAATAGGTTATATTAACGACTATTATCAGAAGACTGTGGATATGTCTAATAATAGTAACTTAATTACTTTTATTCGTGACCATTTAAGGTTTAAAGATAAACTCAAAGAATACGGTGTTAATGTTAAAGTAAGTGCAACCACAAAAGATGAATTTAATAAAGAACATAATGAGTGGGTAAACACATTGGAGAGTTATGAAAATGGGATTATAGTTAGAAATTACCCTAAGATGATGATTGAAGAGATAGAAAAACCCATTATCGGTAATCATATAGATTATTACCCAGTGTTGTTAATGAATAGTGACCACTATAATGATGAGAGTAATCATCAGAAAAATTGTGTGAGGACATATGTGGAATCACCAAATTGTTTTATTGTGTCTATTCGTGAAGGTGGTATAGACGGTAAAGAAAGGGCAACAGTTGAATTCAGGTATTTTAAAGGTCGGTCACCAGAGAAAGTACAATCATTAGGTAGGTTCAATGGAAACCTTAATAGTAATTGGAACTATGTTTTAGAGGAGATGAGTAATCGTATAAATGGGTTAAGTGACAAGTGGGTGATAGAATTACCAAAGATGAAAAAGATATATCCAAACGGTAAGTTTATAAATCGTCAAGCGTATTGGAACCAAAAAAGATTGGTTTGGGATAATACTGAAGAAATAAAAGATGATATTTTTGATTTTATACCCTAATGAGTTGTTTTATAAAAATAAAAGTAATATGTTTGTTGTGTCAAAAAAGTATAATATAAAAATAATAAACAATCATGGAAGAAAAAATTAGCAAAGAAGTAGAAGAGAAGGTAGTTGATTACGTTAATAAGCACTACAAAAAAATGTTTGAAAAAGTAACACCTATCGTTAGGGAAAGTGAGAGTGTTTTTATGGTTTTATCACATAAAGATGGTTCACCGTTGTTTTTGGGTAAAGGAATTTTAAATAATAAATAAAAATATGTCAGAAAAAATTTATGTCCGTAAAATTGAGACTTGGACAATCTCATCGGCAAGTGAACCAATTGAGGTTAACGTAGATGCGTTAAGAAAGTGTGTACCACCATATGAAGGTGATTCAGAACAAGAATTGGTGAACTATCTACAAAACGAAGTGTGGAATGAATATGAATTCTATGAGAACGAAACTAATAAAGAAGTTTATGGTGAGGATGCCGTATATGATTTATGTATGGAAGAGGCTTATGTTGAAAATGAGTT
>TARA_B110000858_G_scaffold53838_1_pt1 | contig 12201 bp, 11 predicted proteins | sample TARA_B110000858 | Tara Oceans TARA_B110000858 (sample SAMEA4398247) | marine metagenome | biome: Polar Biome; feature: [SRF] surface water layer (ENVO:00010504); material: water (ENVO:00002006), including particulate matter (ENVO:01000060) such as... | depth 5 m | reverse complement strand
ACTAAAATCCATGGCCACGGACGTAAAGCATAATGCATAATGTTAAAAAAGAAGGTTGCACCAATGGCGTGGTTTTCATCTTTTGCTGCGAGCATTCTTTGTGCTATATATCCTCCTCCACCGGGCTCAGCACCTGGATACCAGGAACTCCACCATTGTACTGCTAATGGAATAATCAAAAGTGTTATCAACGCCTCTCGATCACCAAAGTCAGGAAGAATATTTATTTTCCCAGCAACATTTTCATTGGCAAGTAGGGCTTGCATTCCTCCAACCTCCGGCATATTTACCAAATAATAAGCCGCTCCAATTGCTCCCCCCATCGCAACAAAGAATAGAACAACATCAGTATAAACAACGCCTTTAAAGCCTCCTATAGCGCTAAAAGTAACAGTCACTAAACCCGCAGTTATAACGGTTTGCCATGGTTCGAGACCTAACATTATACCACCAATTTTGATTGCAGCAAGTGTAACTGCAGACATGGTAATGACATTAAAAATAACTCCTAAATAAATCGATCTAAACTGTCGTAAAAAACGAGCAGGCTTTCCGCCATAGCGTAATTCATAAAATTCAAGATCTGTATTTACATTTGATTTACGCCATAATTTAGCATAGACGAATACCGTTAAAAGCCCTGTTATTAAAAAAGCCCACCAGACCCAATTCCCAGAAACACCATTGGTCCGGACGATATCTGTTACTAAATTTGGAGTATCTGTGGAAAAAGTTGTAGCTACCATCGATAGTCCCAATAACCACCAAGGCATATTCCGCCCTGACAAGAAAAAATCATTGGCACTTTTCCCCGAAGTTTTGGAAACATAAATTCCAATCCCCAGGGAGACAGCAAAAAATAAAAGTATAATGATCCAATCTATTGTGGCTAATTGCATAAGTTGATTTGATTCTAAAGGTAAATAAAAAACTATTTTAACCTATAAATTCTTGTTAAATCACTTAAGAATGAACTTAATTCCTACTAGGTTTGCTTAATTATAATACATTTAGGTTTATGATTCGTGTTAAACGTTTTGTTTTTATAGTAATATTTTCCTTCCCTTTTCACTTAGTTTGGGGTCAGCTGCCTGTTGAGACTTCTAAAAAGCCGAAAATAGTCATTCCTCCTCCTGAATATAAAGGGCCGAGCCTTTTGCAGCCTAAAGAAAGAAAAAAATTCCTCTCTGAAGATTTTTTTAATCCTACCATAGAATTTAAAGATCCTAAAAGTGATCTTAACAACCCGCCAATAAATTTTGGTGAAAGCGAGCAGTTTTTGGATGCTGGAAAACGATATTTAAATCGGCTGAACAGAAGTAATGAAAAAAATAAAAACCCAAACCAATTTAAAACCGATCAATATTTAGGTGATTTCAAAAACAATGGCCGTTTTGTTCAAATTGCAGTACGTGATCATGAATCCCCAGATGGTGATTTAATTCGTATTATGTTAAATGATAAAGAGGTTATTCCTAGAATTCTTTTAACAGAGCGTTTCAAAAGTGTATCTGTCGATCTTATAATGGGATTTAATAAAATTGATTTTGTAGCTCTTAATCAAGGCACCTCTGGACCCAATACAGCTGAAGTTCGTGTTTTTGACGATGAAGGTAAATTGGTCGGAGCCAATCGTTGGAATCTAGCTACAGGGGTGAAAGCAACCTATATTATTGTAAAAGAGAAATAAAAGTTAACTCTGGTAAACTTCAAGCATTCCTTTAATAAAAAGATCGACTTCTTCCAATGTGCCCGAACTAATTCTACACCAATCATAAAATGGGGGAAATGGACGGCCAATTCGAATGCCCTTAGATAGCATTGCTGGACCTAACTCTCTGATGTCCTTCTTTGAATGAAAGAATATAAAATTAGTGTGAGACTTAACATAATCTAATTTTAGATGATCTAAAAGCGTATATATCTTTGCTTTAGCTTCTCTGTTTTTTTCTAAAGAAAACTTATAGAAAGCATCATCAACCAAAGCTTCTTTTGCAGCTTCTATTGCCAACACATTACTCATAGCAACAACGTTTTTTCGGATTTTAGCAGCTATTTCAGGTTTAGCAACCAAATAGCCAACTCTTAATCCAGCCATCCCATAAACCTTTGAGAAGGTTTTAGAAACGATAACATCATCTCCCCGTTTTACTGCATCTATCATGCTGGGATAGTTCGGAGTTTCTATAAAATCATAATAAGCTTCATCTGAAAAGACAATAGCTTTTCTACTTGCAACATCACAAAAATCAACTAGCTTTTTAGCAGGAACTAAAGTCCCTGTTGGATTGTTTGGATTACATAAAAAAATCAATTTGGTTTTAGCAGAAATTCGTTTTTCAATTTCGTCTAAATCATACCCTTTATCTTTTCCTACAGGAACCCAATTTATAGTTGCTCCCCACTGCTCTGCATAATCCATCATGGCTAAAAAAGTAGGTTGCCCTGAAATTATTTCGCCTCCATTGGATGCAAAAGTTAATCCCGTGATTCGTAACCCTTCAGTTGAGCCTCCAGTAATTATAATTGACTCTGGAGCAACTCCGTGTTTTTTAGCAAGTTGAGCAGCTAAATCATCTGAGTAAGCATATGGATAGCGACAACCGTGAATAAATGACTGCTTGATTCGCTCTTGAACTTTTTTAGAGGGTCCGTAAGGGTTTTCGTTTGAGCTCAACCGAATGATTGATTCTAAACTACGTGGTTGAAAGTCTACTTTTTCTTGTGCTGAAAGGAGCTCAGAAGGAGTTAATAATAATCCTCCTAATCCTATTGAAGATCGTAACCAATCTCTTCTTGTTTGCATTATGTTTAGTTTTTTATAAAGTTTATGATTTTTAAGTAATTAACAAAATTTAATTGCTATTTTTCAATTATGGATCAATGGATTTCAACCCTTGAAGATATTTTAAAATCCCTTATTAGCCCTTTAGAATGGATTATGCTTATAGCTGTTGTTGGCGGAGGATTATTTTTAACCATTCAAAGTAAGGGTCGCCCCTTTTTAAAAATAAAAACCGCTTTTCGTTTATTGTTCACTAAAGAGGAGGGTAAGGGAATTTCAAGATTTCAAGCCTTGTCGGCTGTCTTAGCCGCAACTGTTGGTTTAGGTAATATCTCTGGAGTAGCGATTGCAATACATTTAGGGGGGCCAGGCGTGCTAGTTTGGATGTGGGTTACGGCAGGTATAGGGATGATAATCAAATTTTATTCATGTACCCTTGCAGTTCAACTCAGAGAAACTAATAGCCATGGAGAGCCTTTAGGTGGGCCTATGTATTATATGCAAATAGGAATGAAAAAATGGGGAAAACCACTTGCAATTTGGTTCTCTGTAGCTGGTCTGTTTGGAGTTTTACCCGCATTTACTGCTAATCAGTTAACCCAGACTTTTATGAATGTGGTTACCCCTAATTCTTTTATTGCATTGGGAGACTTTCAATGGAAATTTATTGTTGGTATGATATTGTCTATTGTTAGTGCCTTTGTAATTTTTGGTGGCTTAAAGTCAATTATTCGAGTCACCTCTAGCCTTGTGCCTGCGATGGTAGGAATCTATTTCATTATGGGGGTTTATATACTTATTGCAAATATAAAAGATGTTTTACCTGCGTTTAATCTAATTTTTTCAGAGGCTTTTAATTTTCAAACAATGGTTGCAGGTGGGTTTTGGGGACTCGTTATTTTAGGAGTAAGAAGAGCAGTGTTTTCTAATGAAAGTGGTATCGGAAACGCTGCCATGTATCATGGACAATCACAAAGTAAAATGGGTACGAATGAAGGTCTTGTGGCCATGCTAGGCCCTTTATTAGACACCGTTTTAGTTTGTACCATCACCGGTTTAATTGTTATTATTAGCGGTGCTTATTTAGTGGATGATTTAAATGGAATTGTATTAACACTTGAGGCTTTTCGCCGCTTATTCTTTGGGTTTGGAGATGAGCTTTTACTTATTATAGTTTTCGTGTTTGGAATTTCAACACTATTTACTTATTCCTATTATGGGGTGAAATGTTTTGGTTTCTTAACTAAGAATAACTGGGGGAAATACTACAATTATTTTTATATAGGAAGCATCATTTTTTCTGCATTAGTAACCGTAGAGGTTGTCATTGGAATAATTGATTTATCATTTGCCTTGATGAGTATTCCCAATATGATAGCCATTGTTTACCTATCCAAGGGAGTTAAAAAAGAAATGCAAGAGCGTAAATGGTTAGTTTAAATTATTGAATTATTATTTCATTCTTCTCCAATTGGAGGTGGCCCTGGAGGCAATAAGGCTTCATACTTATAATCCCCTTTTCTAATTTTGAATTCTTCCTTAACAGATTTTAGTAAGTCCTTATCTTTAAATAAATCTACCATAGTCATACTTAAAGCCTTAGCGGCATAAACCATTCCTTTGTGACCAATAGACATTCCTCCACAGGCAACTACAGCCCATGAATGCCATGGTGTTCCCTTTGGAGCGGTAGTGACTACCAATCGAACAACGGGAACCAAAAAGCTAACATCACCAACATCCGTAGAACCTCCCATAGGATCATCCGATGTAGATTTTAAAGGGCTGATCGACCCGTCAATTCCTATTTTAGGCTTCAATGTTGCTTCTTGGATTTTATATGCAAAATTTTGTTCTTCTTCAGTATAGTTTATTGAGCCCAACTGTTCTAAGTTTTTTTGAATAGCAGCGCCACCAGAACGATTGGGAAGTATTTCGTGAATCCCAGAAATTAAATTGACTTCATAGTCAACATTCGCCAGAATAGCTGCTCCTTCAGCCATCTTAACAACTTGCTGGTAGACCTCATTCATTCCCTCTCTTTTTGTATCACGAACACGTACCCATAATCTCGAATAATCAGGAACAACATTCACCACTTGCCCTCCATCTTGAATATGATAATGAATTCTAACAGTTGGTTTTACATGTTCCCGATAAGAATTGATTCCATGGGTATATAACTCCAATGCATCAGAGGCGCTTCGACCATTCCATGGATCAGCTGAAGCATGTGCTGACTGACCAAAAAACTCGACTTTAAAATCAACTAAAGCCAGTGAACTTTGCACATCTGCTTCTGTATGATCTTCAGGATGCCAATCCACACAGGCATCTAAATCATCAAATAATCCTGCTCTTGCCATCCATAATTTACCGAAGAATTTTTCTTCTGCTGGTGTTCCAAAAAATTTTACCGTACCTTTTAATTCTCCTGAGGCTATCAAATTCTTTATTGCTACTGCTGCTCCTAAACTTGCCGTCCCAAAAAGATTGTGACCACAGCCATGTCCTGCGGCACCTGTTTTAAATGGAGTTTTTTCAGGTTCTGCTTTTTGAGAAATTCCAGGCAGCGCATCAAACTCTCCTAAAATACCTATGACAGGTTTTCCGCTCCCAAATGTTGCAACAAATGCGGTCGGAATCTCACCAACACCTTGTTCAACCTTAAAGCCATTAGCTTTGGCATAGGCAATTAATGTCTCTGAAGAAATGGTCTCCTGAAAAGCAATCTCTGCTGCTCGCCAAATAGTATCACTTATTTCAATTAATTCTTTTTTTTGAGTTTCAACATCTTGAATAACTTCCTTTTTAAGTGTTTTTTTGTTTTGTGCTTTCAGAGGGTATAGTATCCCTAAAGCAAGGAAAACGTATATGAATTTCTTCATTTTCTTAAGTATTTTAATAATTAGACTTTTTTTTAACTGGAATTGATAATGAAATAAACAGGAAGACAATCCCTCCAATTACGTATGGCCAGTCAATAAACGAAAGCTTTGTATACATAATTACTACTATAACACCACATAAAATAGTGCATAGCAAAAGCGCAATTTTTAAAGCCCACCTTAATTTCATAATTATACTTTGATTCTAAATTACGCATAACAACTTAAAGTTTTTTATTTTTGACTGGGATTTGTATTTATTTGATTTAAATACAATTTTATCTCTTAATCTAATCGTATACAAAACATGACTAGCTCTATAGAATACCTAGGAAATCTGAGAACTACCGCAACACATTTGACTTCAGAAAAAATTATTATTACTGATGCACCTATTGATAATCAAGGAAAGGGAGAGGCTTTTTCGCCCACTGATCTAGTAGCTACTGCATTAGCTTCATGTTTAATTACTATCATGGGAATTAAAGCGAAAAACTTAGGGGTAGATATAAAGGGCACAAGAGCAGAGGTAACAAAAATTATGGGAATAGCTCCACGAAGAATCGTTGAGATTAAAATTGATGTTATACTTCCAAATATATTTGATGAAAAAACACAAATTATTCTTGAAAAAGCTGCAACTACTTGCCCTGTTGCAAATTCATTACATTTAGAACTTAAACAAAACATTCGTTTTATTTGGCCCTCCTAAACCGCCTGACACCGAATAACAAAAAACTGTAGATCATTATTCCTACTGGTCCTAACATAAACGTACAAAGAAGTGGTAAAATAATACCTAAATGAGTAATATCATTTCTTCTACTGTGACGAATAATCCAAGTTGCAACCCAAAAATCAAAAGCAAGATAATGTAACCAACCTGCAGCGGCTGACTCAGGAGTTGTTTTTTTAAATAAAGTTACAATTCCTTCCAGAGATGAAAAATCAGCTTCGGTCAAACCCCCGGAAACAACAATGAAATAACTGTAGAAAAAACTAATCCCTAGGGGAACCCAAGGATAGGAAATTAAGTTTTCTGAGATTTTCCATTTAGGAACAAACAGAATTAAACCCCACACCAAAAGAATCGATAGGTTACACAAATTGAATAAAATAGTTGTCATAAAAACGAATTGAATTTCTTCAAGCCAATTTAGTATATTTAAATAAGTTTAAAACAATGTTACTATTCAAAGACATTCATGGCAATCGAATTGATCCTGTAAACCATACTTTAGAGGTAATCAAAAATTACCCCTATGCTGAGATACATATTGGTACCGATTCACAAAACATTAATAAAGAGTCAAGATATACAACAGTAATTGCATACCGTCTCGGATCAAGAGGGGTTCATTATATTTTGAGCAAGAAAACAGTTAGTATTATTCGTGATATGTGGACGCGATTATGGAAAGAAGCAGAATTAAGTATTGACTTAGCCGAATGGATTACTGAAAAAATAAGCATTAAAGTTCAAATTGATATGGATTATAATGAAGATGAAAATTTCAAATCCAATAAATTAATTTCAGCTGCAAAAGGTTGGGCAAATTCACTTGGTTATAAGGTAAATGTTAAGCCCAACAATCAAATCGCCACCCGAGCAGCAGATTATCACTGTAAATAGCTATGGGTTCCTGAATACCTGCGTAAAAAAGGCAATACTGTCTTTTGTAAAAGCAACACCTACACCCAACTCTGAATAGTCTCCAATCATATTGGTGTAATGCCCTGGGGAATTTTTCCACCCTTCAACCACACAAGATGAGATAGCTTCTGCTGATCTTGTATCTCCACAAGAACTTACGTTTTCAAACCAGGGGACCTGGCCAATATTTTCTGCTATACTTGACCACGAAAAAGATAAATCATTCGCACGATCTGATGGTGCTTTATTTTCATGATCTACATGATCAAAAAAAGCATAAGTAGTCATGTTTTTGCTGTGTAAAGTTGCCAAAACATCCATTTCATCATTTTGAATCAGAACTGATTTCCCTTGAGACTTCCGAATACCATTTGTTTTCTCTAAAATCTTTTGAGCGATTTCAGTATTTAAGCCCTTTTCAATTTCTTGTGCATCAGAGTCTTTGGAGCAGCTCATAATAACAAAAACAAGACCTGTAATGAAAATTTTACTCAAACTTAGTTTCATAGGGTTAGTTTTTTAAAAGGTTAAAAGTACTTAAATTGAATTATCTTTAAATATAAATTATTAAATTAATTATATGTGTTTTGCAATAATAGCGCCACCTGTTCCAACAAAACAATGGAAGGAAGACTTTGAAAAAATAGCACCACATTTTCCCTTGCTTATTGGCCTAGAGACGAGCACTCCTGAGGATATTGAATGTGTTATGGTTTGGAAGCAACCCAAAAACTCACTTATTAAATTTAAAAACTTAAAATTAATTTTTTCAATGGGAGCTGGGGTTGATCATATTTTGACAGATGATAGTATCCCTAAACACATAACTATTTGTAGGGTTATAGATCCTATGATGGCATTTTCAATGACTAATTATATTTTAATGGCAGTTTTGAATCATCAGCGTTCTTTTTATGATTTTCAAAAAGCACAGCAAAATAAACATTGGGCTCAGTTTGAATTTAAAGAAAAAGATCTGGATATTGGGATTCTTGGAACGGGACACCTTGGAATGAACGCAGCAAACAAGCTTAATGGTTTGGGATTTAATGTTTTTGGTTATAGTAATACCCCTAAAAAAACTTCTTTTCCCTCCTTCAGTGACGGCGAGCTAGATGTTTTTCTTTCAAAAATCAATGTGCTCATTTGTACGGTCCCCTTAACTCCCAAAACTCATGGCTTATTAAATAAAAATCTATTTGATAGGCTGGAACACCCCACCTATCTTATCAATGTTTCTCGTGGTGCTGTTCAAATAGAAAAAGACATCCTTTCTGCATTAGATTCAAATATACTATCAGGAGCTTTTCTGGATGTTTTTGAAAAAGAGCCTTTAACTGAATCAAGTCCCTTATGGCATCACCCCAAAGTAAAAATCACTCCGCATATTGCAAGTTTAACTTATCCAAAAGAAAGTGTATCTCAAGTTTTAGAGAGCTTTGACTTAATTAAAAAAGGACTTTCTCCACGTTTTGAGGTCGATAGAGAAAAGATGTACTAGTTCAAAAGTATTTGCTGCCCTATTGGGTCAATACCAAACCTAACAGGATCGGTCACTAACAGACCTGTTTTTTCTGAAGTTGTTTTCAGGTATAGTTCTGCTTCTTCATGAGAAAGCACACTGGTATTTGCGGCAATTCCTATAACTTTTGCCTTTGGAAAAGTTCCCACAACTGTTGCTAAAGATTCATTTAAAGCAATGAAAGCATTCAAATCTGGGATACAAATATTTTTTGGGCTTCTGAGTGTTTTTTTCTCTGCACGAAGACATAAAATCAGATGTGTAGGGCAACTTCCTCGCATTAAAGGTAGGGTGGCAGTACTTCCAGGATGTAATAATGATCCTTGCCCTTCAATAAGAATCACATCTTTATCCGCTTGTTCAAGAACAACCTGCTCTACTGCTCCACAGGCGTGATCAACCTTAAACGCATCTAAAGGAATTCCTTTTCCGGTAATTGTAATTCCAATTTGTCCAGTAGCTACAAAGCCTACATTGATTTTCTGTTTTTGTAACCAAGAATATAATTCTAATCCAGCTGTCATTTTCCCTACAGCCATATCCGTACCTACAAATAAAACGCGTTTATTCCCTAGACTTGACGCTTTACCAGTTGCTATTGAGGGAATAAACTGAGGAACACGGACATCCCAAATCCATTGCGTTTTAGGGTACTTAATTTTAGATTCCCATTTAGGCTGCAATAAATCATGTAAGCCGTTGACTATAGATAATCCATTTTCTAAAGCTTCTTCAATTACGCTGTGCCATGATTCAGGTATTCTCCCGCCTGAAGGAGCGATTCCAAGAACTAAGACCTCTGCATCTTTTGAAATTGCTTCTTGGAGTGATGCTAAAATCGGAACCTCTTTAGTTGTATCCATATACTCGCTCATTTGTCTTCCCGCCATTGATTTATCAATAACTCCAACAATTGGATTTTTTATATAACGAACTACTCCGGTTCCCATTTTTCCGTAGTCACTATGGATGTGACCTTCCATATAAATGACAATTTTTTGTTGAGAATTAAGCATAAAATTCTTCTTTTAAAGAAGCTCCATGTCCTGAAACTTCAGGAGGAAGGGTCACTCCATTTATCATAGGAGCACCTTGTGAGGGATCTGGAGCTAAATTATAATGTGAATCTAAATCAATATGATCAATTCCTCCAGCCAGAGCAGCCGCCGCCGCAATAGCAACAGATGATTCGCTCATGCAACCAATCATCGTTTTTAATCCATGAGCTCTTGCTGTAGCAATAATTCTAAGGGCTTCTGTTATACCACCACATTTCATTAGTTTCATATTTACCCCATCGACATGATTGGCAAATAATGGGATATTTTGAGAAAAACGACAAGATTCGTCAACATATATAGGAAGAGCACGTCCCTTAAAAAGAGTTTTTAAAGCTCCTTCTTCTCCCTCTTTTAAGGGTTGTTCTATATAATCTACCCCTCTTTTGGCAAGCCATTGCATCATATGCTGAGCCTGAGATAAGTCCCACCCTCCATTGGCGTCTACTCGAAGCTTAACGGAATATTTTTTTGTGCTTTGGACAACCTGATCAAACATCGTTTTATCCGATTCAATCCCATCAGGTGAGCCTAATTTAATCTTCAAAGACTTTACTGTTGTTCCATCCAAAAGTAAAGGAATGCGCTCTTTAATTACTTCTGGAGGATTAATCCCGATGGTTACAGAAGTTGGTGTTTGTGGTTTTGCAAAACCCAATAATTGACGCAATGGGAGTTGGGCTTTTTTTGCTTTCCAATCCCAAAAAGCAGTATCTAAAGCAACATAAGCACATGGTGGAATATTCATCTCTCTAGCCCGATCATACAATTCATGAATTGAAAAACCTTCAATTCCGGTTGCAATAAATTTTTCTAAAGCCTCTTGAACTGCCTCAGCCGTTGCCGCTCCCTCAGAGTTTCCGGGAGCAGCCTCTCCCCAGCCTATATATCCATCTTTATCAAACCTAACAAATAGATTCTCAGAATTGTATCTTACTCCCCGACTTATTGCTAAAGGGAATCGCTTTTTAAGAGATACTTTATAAAAAGTAAATTTCATTAATCAAAATTTGAATTTCGAATATAACGAATTATACACTTTAGTTTAATTCTGAAATTAAAATCATTGAAAGAAAGTTCTTTATATTTAGAAAAAAATGATGCCGATGTTATCTTTCATTAAAAAATTATTCTCAATACTAGTTCCCGTTTTTTTTATAACTGGATGCCAATCAACTATTTCAAAAAAGGAATCTTTTAAACCTAGGATTGCCATTGCTGGTTTAGCAATTGAATCTAGTACTTTCTCACCCGCAAAAACTGGAGTAGATGCCTTTTTGGCAAGAGAAGGAGAGGATGTTTATAATGATTATCCTTTTTTAGAAGAAAACTCACCCCAAAGACTAGCTGCAAAATGGATTCCTACTTTGAGAGGTCATGCACTTCCTGGTGGAATAGTTACTCGAGAAGCGTATGATTCTTTAGTTGGGAGAACTCTAACCTTATTAAAGAAAAGCATGCCATATGACGGCCTTTTTTTTGACATACATGGCGCAATGAGTGTTGAGGGAATTGATGATCCTGAAGGTGATTTTATATCCAAAATTAGAGCTCTTATAGGGACTAAAACACTGATTTCAACCTCGATGGATCTTCATGGCAATGTATCTGAACGCCTTGCACAACATTCCGATCTTATAACTTGTTATCGAATGGCTCCTCATGAAGATGCTTTAGAGTCTAAACAAAGAGCAGTAGATAACTTATTAGATCGCCTAAAGTCTGGAAAAGGAAAACCAGAATATAAAGCATGGATACCTATTCCAATTTTATTGCCAGGTGAAAAAACAAGCACACGTATTGAGCCCGGAAAAAGTCTTTATGCAAAAATTAACCCCATAGCCGAAAAGCAAGGTGTCATAGATGCAGCAATTTGGATAGGATATGCATGGGCAGATGAACCTAGAAACCATGCAGTTGTAATGGTAACAGGCGATGACAAAAAAGCCGTAACAGAAAGTGCTGAAAGTTTAGCTGAAGCTTTTTGGAAAGTTCGAAAGGAATTTGAATTTGTTGCCCCAACAGCTAGCCTAGAAAAGAGTTTAGAGCTTGCTTTGAAATCATCAAAAAAACCATATATCATTAGCGATATGGGAGACAATCCCACCGCAGGAGGTGCAGGTGACGTAACATGGACACTTAGAGAGTTATTGGCAAACAAGGCTTTTAAAACAGATACTGGACCCTCTCTTATTTATGCCTCTATTCCCGGCCCAGAAATGATTTTAGCTGCTGAAGGTGTTGGTTTAGGCGGGACTGTATCAGCTAAAGTAGGCGCTATGGTAGATGACCGC
>TARA_B110000858_G_scaffold198487_1_pt1 | contig 12201 bp, 11 predicted proteins | sample TARA_B110000858 | Tara Oceans TARA_B110000858 (sample SAMEA4398247) | marine metagenome | biome: Polar Biome; feature: [SRF] surface water layer (ENVO:00010504); material: water (ENVO:00002006), including particulate matter (ENVO:01000060) such as... | depth 5 m | reverse complement strand
CCTCTCAACGGCAGTAAAAGAAATAAATACTGCGACGAGGGTTTACGGTGTCGAGCCGGCACACTACGACGATCATCGTCTGTCGAAGATGGCTGGAGAACGAATCAAGATTGATCCGCAGTACAGCACTAGCTGCGATGCCCTAATGGCAACACAGCCCGGAGAAATTACTTGGGCTATCAATAGCAAGACTGTGGATGACTTTCTGGTGGTAACTGAGGATGAACTTGCCCATGCAATTAGTTTCGCGTATAGGTATCTTAAGCTAGTAGTTGAGCCTGGTGGCGCGGCGGCCTTGGCAGCCTTGCTACATAAAAAACTGGATATTAGTGATAGCTCGGCCGCGATAGTGCTTTCTGGGGGTAATATCGATAGTGAGACATTTGCCAGCTGTTTACAGCGATATCCTTCGCCGTGAAACAGAGGCGTTCGCAGTTCTATCCCTATTCCTATCCCTATCCCTATCCCTATCCCTATACCTATACCGATTAGTTCTTTGTCTTTTGATGAAAATAATAATAAAGCCATTATGAAAATACGAAATTCGAAAACTAGGCATTTCTTAAGTATTACTGCATTTGCCTTTTCCGGTTTGCTTGTGATGTCTGCGCAACAGGCTCTCGCGCAGGAAACCGGAGATCACCTATACACGAGCGAGGCGATCAATGCAGGCTACCAAGTTTATGCTCAGCAGTGCGCTCTCTGCCATGGTCCGCAAGGAACTCTTGTCGATGGTATCAATCTCAGGCTGGGACAGTTTCGTACTGTGCAATCTGATAGCGACCTAAAACGGGTCATAAGTGAAGGTGCAGCAGAAGGGCGTATGCCAGCCTTTACTCTACGTGCAGAGGAGCTAAATGGGCTTGTAGCTTTCATTCGCGCCGGCTTTGATCCCGACGGGGTGGCTGTAATTGTCGGCGATTCAGTGCGTGGCAAGCAGTTGTTCGAGGGAAAGGGACACTGTGCCGATTGTCATAGAGTTGCTGGAGTGGGACCGCGCACGGCTCCCGACCTCAGCAACATCGGTGCAATTCGTACGCCGGCATCCTTGCAGCGCAATATTGTTGATCCAAGTACTGCTTTATTGCCGATCAACCGTGCGGTCCGACTCGTTACGCGGTTTGAGGAGACTATCGTTGGTAGGCGCCTAAATGAGGACACCTATACCGTCCAAGTCATCGATTCGCAGGAACGGCTGCGCTCATTGAAGAAAGTCGATTTAGTGTCTTATGAGCTCAGCGATGAGCCAAGCAAGCAGGCAACAACTATGACTAGTGATGAGGTGGCAGATATTATTGGCTATCTTCTCACCCTTCGAGGGTTAGAATGAATCCAATACAGCAACTAAGAACGCTTGGTATTACATTTGCACTTTGCTTGATGTCTGTAGGAGCTGTCGCGCAAGTTTCCTACGAACAAATTCTGCATGCCGAAGCCGAGCCCGATAATTGGCTTACCTATAACGGCGGTTATAAGAGTCAGCGTTATAGCCGTTTAGATCAGATTACGCCGGAGAATGTAACTGATCTTAAATTGCAGTGGACTCTACAGAATCAAGTGTTTGGAGCCTGGCAATCGAATCCGATTGTGGTCGACGGTATCATGTATGTCACTGAAAGGCCCAACAGCGTCATGGCGCTCGATGCAATAACTGGACGAGTCTTCTGGAAGTATCGTCATGTGCCTGCGGAAAATTCCTTGGTTTGTTGCGGAGCGAATAATCGCGGCGTCGCCGTGTTGAATGACAAGGTATTCATGGGCACGCTGGATGCGCGTCTTGTCGCCTTAGATAGGATAACCGGCACTCCAGCATGGGATGTTGCGGTAGGCGATGTGGATCTTGCCTACTCAGTAACTATGGCGCCATTAGTGCTTAAAGACAAAGTCATCGTCGGTGTGGGTGGTGGTGAGTTCGGCATTCGCGGTTATGTTGCAGCCTATGATGCTGAAACAGGTGAGGAAGTCTGGAAGACCTATACGATTCCAGGTCCCGGCGAGCCGAATCATGATAGCTGGGAAGGTGACGACTGGAAGCATGGCGGTGCGCCGGTATGGATTACGGGTTCCTTCGACCCGGAGTTGAATCTTAGTTATTGGGGCGTCGGTAATCCCGGGCCGGATTGGAATGCGGGCCAACGTCCTGGTGATAATCTCTATTCAGACTCAGTCATCGCCTTAGACGTCGATACGGGGGAGTTGAAATGGTATTTCCAGTTCACCCCTAACGATGGTTATGACTATGATGCTGTGCAGGTTCCCGTGCTCGCCGATATAGTGTGGCGCGGCACACCGAGAAAGATCATGATGTGGGCCAATCGTAATGGTTATTTCTATGTGCTTGATAGAGTCACTGGGGAATTTCTCGAAGGGAAACCCTATGTCAAGGTGAGCTGGTCCAGTGGACTGGATGAGAACGGGCGACCGATTCCCACTCCACAAGCCGAGGGCATGCCTACCTTTCCTGGGAATCAGGGCGGTACAAATTGGTATCCGCCGTCATACAGCCCCAGAACGGGACTCTTTTATTTTAGTGCATGGCAGGACTATGCAACGATCTATAAGTCTGAAGAATCTGAATACCAACCGGGCAAGGCATTCCTCGGTGGGGGCTTCACAGTGTTAACACCAGCGCCTGATGCACCCATTGTCGGTATTGGCAGAACTAATCCAATTAACAATTGGACCAACGAAGTTGGTTTCGCATCCCTGAAGGCGATGGATCCGCAGACCGGTGAAGCGGTCTGGTCCTACGATCAGTTCGATGTGAGTGACAGCGGCATGTTAACTACCGCCACAGATTTATTGTTTACCGGTGGTCGTGAAGGGTATTTTCATGCGATCGATGCGCGCAGCGGTGATCTGCTTTGGAAAGTTAGCCTTGGGGGTCAGATTGTTATGGCGCCGGTTACTTTTAGTGTCGATGGTGTGCAATATGTCTCGGTGATTTCCGGGCATGCCTTATCAACGTTCGCCTTAGCTGAATAGGAAATTGTCATGAGATTAAGCTTCAGTGCTATCAAGAGCCGGTCTGCTAGTTTTAGGTAGTTAATTTTAATTTTTTAGGTTTTAGTCTCTCCGCTACTGGGAGCAGAAGATGCGAAACCCCAAATAAAGAGATAATTATGCAAGCTCCAACTCCGAAGAAAATGGCTATTAAATGGCGTGCTTCCGTGGCAGTGGCTCTGCTGTTTAGTTCTGCAAGTTTCGCTCAGGGCATCCCTTTGTTTAACGATGACCCGGGTGAGTGGTACACACTGGGTGGCGATTTTGCCCATACACGCTATACACCAGCCGCTGAAATTGCTGCTGAGAATTTCATCGACTTGGAAGTGGCTTGGAAATGGGATGGTGCTAGCTTCGGTGCTGCCAGCGGTCGATCTACACCTTCACTGATCGCTGGCAAGCTAATCACCGTGGCGGGCAAGAAGCGCCATGTCGTCGCTATAGATCCCAAAACAGGCGAAACAATCTGGTCCTATCGTGAACCAGATACGCCTCGCGCCGAGTATTCGATGCGTGCCGACTATGGCAAGGGTGTGGGCTATGCGAACATTGATGGAAGAGACGTGGTGTATATTGTCTCTCCAGGCTTTTTCTTGACGGCGCTGGATGCCGATACAGGTATTCCCTTGGAAGACTGGGGGTAAACCAGTTCCCATCGACGGCTTTCCACAGTCGGGTGTTGTCGATCTCTTGGCCGATCTCGGTCACCCCTATGACCCTTATGAGGGTATCCCCTTAGAGACGGGCTATATTACCTCCTCTTCTCCGCCTATCGTCGTTAACGGTACAGTCATCGTAGGTAATTCGGCAGAGCAGGGCTATCATCAGGCGCGTGTCGAGAACGTACCGGGCGACATCCTCGCCTATGATGCACGCACAGGCGATTTCAAATGGAAATTCAATGTCATCCCCAAGCCGGGTGAATACGGTCACGAGACTTGGGAAAACGATGCCTGGGAGTGGACCGGTGATGTATCTTCTTGGGCTCCAATGTCAGCCGACCCAGAAAACAATCTGGTCTATATCCCAACCAATAGTGCCACTATCGATTACTACGGCGGTTTTCGTCCCGGTGACAATCTGTACGGTGCTTCTCTGCTAGCCTTAGATACACGAACTGGCGAGCGTGCCTGGCATTTTCAGATGGTTAAGCACGAAATCTGGAACTTCGATAATCCAACTGCGCCGGTTCTTCTCGACCTAGATGTGCCAGGTAAGGGTCGCGTGCCCGCAGTCATGCAGGCAACGAAGCAGTCATGGGTGTATGCATTCAATCGAATTACCGGAGAGCCAATCTGGCCAATCGTTGATCGTCCAGTGCCTGCATCGATCGTGCCCGGTGAAGTACTGTCACCGACACAGCCCCATGTAACACATCCAGCACCCTACGATATGCAAGGGATTACCGAAGATGATTTGATCGACTTCACCCCAGCACTGCGTGCGGAGGCTTTGGAAGTCATGGAAGAATATGTGATGGGGCCGTTGTTTAACCCACCCATTCACGCCGGCAATCCAATGGGAAAATACGCCGCGATGAACTGTCCCGGTGGCGCAGGTGGTGCAAATATCACCGCGCCCGCTGTGGCAGATCCAGAGACTGGCAAGATGTATATCTCTTCACTTAAGGCTTGTTTTGCTCTGCGACTAATACCGGGCGAAGAGTCCGAATTATTATTCCCGGACTCCACCGGTACTACTGCTGCGCGTTATGCAAACGCTGCTACTAGTGCTACATCCAGACGTCCACGCTTACGTTCAGAAATCCCAATCTTGAAGCCACCGTATAGCCGAATCACAGCTATCGATATGAATAGCGGTGATCACGCATGGATGATTCCGACCGGAGAAACACCTGATCGCATCGCCAACCATCCCGCTCTTGAGGGCATGGATATAGGCAATACGGGAACGGGAGCGTTGGTGTCGATGGTGGTAACCAAGAATATGTTGGTTTATTCAGACCAAGCTGGTGATGGTACACCGATGCTCTACGCCATCAACAAAGAAAGCGGTGACATCATGGCAGAGATCGAGGCGCCAGGCCAAAGCAGGTTCGGCATGAGCTCTTGGGTGCACGACGGTCATCAGTACATCTTGCTACAGACTGGCTCTACATTAACTGCGATGGCTCTGCCAGACGCACAAGAAGATTCTGGTGACGCTCACTAAAATAGATGAAAGGAAAAGCGCAATAAAAAAGGGGCAGTATTGGAATCAATACTGCCCCTTTGCTGTTGCAGGAAGAAGGTCGCTGTCTTACTGATTGATTTCTATTGCAGTAAATTCTGCATCGAGCTCATCGATTGCCTTGCTGCTAAAGTTCGCGGCATAATCCGCATCATCTCCCACCTGTAATTGCATCCAAGAAAATACGAAGCGCGCCTGATTCTTTAGTTCGCTGCCAGAGTACGAGAGTGCGGTGTCAAAGTTCAAGGGTAGATTGTGATCGCCCCCAGCGAATTCGATATAGGCTTTGCTGATGCCGTCTGGAATAGAATCATACATAACACGGGCATGCTCTGTTGGGGATGCTATCGTGTCCCCAGTGGCAGTGATGATTAGCGTTGGAACGGTTAATTTGCTGTTGTCGACGTCTAATGGCTGGTTGAGCTGACAGCAGTAGGGCAGTAGCGGCATCACAGCCGCGATCTCGTCACCGAGTTCGGCTGCTGCAACTAATGCAGAGCCGCCGCCTAGGGAGTGTCCCATGATTCCCACTTTGTTCGTATCCACTTTTCCACTGATTGGACTGTCGCTATTGGCCACCTCATCTTTTAAAAATTTAACGGCGGCGATATGCGCTTGTACTCTCTTTTGGAAATCATCATCACGACTGTTGGTATCGATCATCATAGTTACGATGCCAAGCGAAGCGAGCGCAGGCCCCCACCAGTCATACTGTTCCGCTACCCCATAATAGCCCGGAACGAACACGACGGCGCTAGCGGCCTTGGTAAAGCTGAGAGTTAACGGGTAAAAGATAGTTGCCGCTCCAAATTCATCGACATTGACCTCGGGTGTATAGGTTCTGACTTCATACATGGCCTTGTCAAATTCATTGCTGATTTCGCGGGCGATTTCTCGACCCTGCGGACGATAGCGTTCCGGCTCATCGGCAGCCTGTGCGCTTGCTGGCACTACGGTAGCGAATGAGAATGAAATAGCAGTTAAAAGGCTGAGTAGCAGTTTGCTAGTCAAATTGAGAGCTTTCATTGTTTTTTCCTTATTGTGCTGAGGGGTATTTTTAAGTATTCAGTCTGATTTGTTTAGATGATTGAAAATCTGTGATTCTGGAGTCTCGAAACCCCCATGCTAAGGGAGGCTTTCGCGATTGAGGAGTGAATATAGCAAAGGTCGCAGTGCGAAGAAATGGCCTTCGGCGCAAGCTTAGCTCTTATTGGCGTCCATTTTATCCTTCCTCTTCTCCTGCCGCCGCACGGACAGCCATGTGTCTGCGCTATAAGGGCCGGGGCCGAAGGAGAAAATCACCAGAAAGGCAGCGAAGTACATGGCAGCCAGCTCGCCGTTGTTTAGCGTTGGGAACCAGGCCAAATGGGCCGTTAAATAGGCCATAAGCATGATAAGGGTGGCGAGAAGGGCCGCCAGATGGGTCCACAGGCCTATCAATATCAGCAGACCACCGAAGAATTCGACGACGGCGGCTATAAACAGGGCGTTGATCTCCATCGGAATCGGCCAGGAGACGAGCCCCTCGATGTTGATCGCGGTCATGCCGCTGCCCATGTAAGGCTGTGGATTCTCACCAAACAATTTGGCGTAGCCGTGGGTCATGAACATCGCGGCGCTCAGCATCCGAAACAGCGTCCAAGTCCATTCTTTGGAGTTCTCAGCGATACCCTCGAATAGCGAATTAATTTTGCCTAGCATAGACGCAGCCTCTCTATTTATTGTGGACAGTATAGACTTTCTTATCTTGAATCTTGTTTCAAGCGCTGACAAATTGCAGTAAGCTTCAGTGGTATGGCTTTCGCTCATAATCAGTTTGATTCTTGTGTCTTTGAGTCGCTTGCTGAATCCGTTGGGCGCTCGACGCTTAATCTGCCAGCTTTTCTGAGACTATCCCGTAGCACGAATTCAATCTGTGCGTTCATGCTGCGCAGGTCATCATCCGCCCATCGCTGTATCGCGCTGAGTACTTCAGGACTAATTCTTAGCGGATAAGTTTTTCGTTTCATCACATGCCTAGTAGGGTGCTATTCATTCAGTATCTAACAGCTATGCAGTAACTCTCAAGAGTGTCGCAGCTGAACTAGGTATAAAGGCTGCTGGTATTTACCACTGGTGTTACCTGGCTCTCACCACACAAGACCACTAATAGATTGCTTACCATTGCTGCCTTTCTCTCATTGTCTAGTTCCACTACATTTTTCTTAGCTAGTGATTCGAGTGCGGCTTCTACCATTCCAACAGCTCCCTCAACAATCTCGTGACGCGCTGCGACGATTGCAGAGGCTTGTTGTCTTTGCAGCATTGCACTGGCAATTTCAGGCGCATAGGCAAGATGGCTGATCCTAGCCTCAATGACTTCGACCCCTGCTTCATTTAAACGGTTTTGTACTTCAGTTTTGAGTAAGCCAGCAATAAGCTCTGGCTGTCCGCGCAAACAAATATCTGTATCGCTATTATGGTTGTCGTAAGGATGCGTGGTCGCCAGATTACGTAAAGCTGCCTCGCTTTGAATAGTGACAAAATCTTCGTAGTCATCAACCTCAAACATAGCCTCAGCAGTGTCCACCACCTTCCACACCACAACAGCAGCAATATCGATAGGATTGCCGTCGCTATCGTTTACTTTCAAGGTGCTGGATTCGAAGTTGCGGACTCGAAGAGAAACCTTAGCTTTCATATAGAACGGGTTCGCCCAACGCAAGCCCCCAGCCATCTCAGTACCTACATATTTGCCGAATAATTGTATAACTCGTCCCTGATTTGGGTGCACCAGGAAAAAACCGAACCAGAAGAAAAACGTGACGGCCGAGCCTAGAATGCAGACAAATTTAAGAAGTAACGGAAGTGCAATAATCCCTCCTGCCCAGCTTATTTGCAGTAGGAGTAGAATCGGTAATATCTTGTAACCATTTGATGTTGATGCCTTTATTTCTTTAATCATGTCGTTTTTCCTTTCTGTATTTTCAATCTAGATCGACAAAACCAAGGGGTTTTGCATTCTTAAAGCTTGAATCAGTTTGATATCATATTGATATCATTTTTCCGTGAGTGGAGTCAAGGCGAAATTGCACGGGCTTGGGGTGTTCTGACTAAGGGTTTATGATCAATGCAGTGAATTTAGAGAGCTGAGGGGGGGGGCTAAACTGTTGTATTTTTAGCTTGGCAGCATTTATTGCTATTAATTATAGAGCTCGTTCTTCGGCTGACAATTTCTCAATAAAGAATTGATGCAGTGCGTCAGCGGCAAACTTATGACCAAAGGCATTAAAGTGCGGATCTTTTTCGTAGTAAGGGTTCTGCCCGGCTTCTCGTAGCAGAGGCAATAAATCTAAGTGATCGATGTTTTGTTGCTGCAGAAAATCACCGAGTATTTTTTGGGGTTTATCTATTGAGAAACTATCAGCGTCTAATTGGTAGGCTTCAGTAATATTTTTCCATTCCTCCTCATTGACTTGATGTCGAAGCGGAATGATTAATACCAAATGATACATGCCTTGTTTGTTGGAAATGGTCTGGATGTCGATCAAAGCATCTTGTAGGCGACGCCAGCCGGCCTCTAATACTTCGCTTTGTTGTTCTCTTAGAATATCGATTGTCGCATCGTCGACTCTCGCTAGTTTGTATTTCGTCAGCAATATATTTAGTCGGGTCGTTAGGAATACATAGGAATGAAAATTTGCTCCAAGAAATTTTCTCAATCGCCAGGAAAACGGTTTGCCAGCAGAATCGTAAACCCAGCTTATAGGACGCCCATTCTCATTGCTATTGTTGGCAAACGACTCTTTCCTATCAAACTCAGCGAGGCTCTCGCCTATATCGTTGCCCACAAACACAGCCGTAAGAACCATGTCAGGAGAGTACTTCAGACCTTCCTGTTGCAATATGTGCTGGGCCGCTACCATGCCATGGCCTCCCACCCCCATATTGATTGTCTGAAACTGCTTCACTCCTAATGTCTTGCTAAGTCCGTTCGGCTTGTTCAATATTATTTCGAGTTGGTGAAGAAAAGTTTCTTCCTGCTCGACATGAAAACCGAATGTGAATGAGTCGCCAAGTCCTAGAATTCGAAAGGTTTCTGATAGTTTTTCGTAGTCAATTTCATCATCACGCAAGCCCTGACTATTTATATCCCAACGTACTACGCTTTCTGCGCGCTGAACTACTTCGCTAAAATTTGCTTTTGGTCTGAAGGTGAAATCAAATGCTACGTGGGAGTTTTCAGGATCAACACGTAGATTTTGAGGGGAGAATAGCCGAATGCCAAGTTCAAAAAATATAAACAGCAGGCCAAAGACCGCTGCATTTATTAGCAGTATTTGTAGCAGTTTTTTCATGGCCGCCACAGCAACTAAAATAAGGTGTAAATGAATGGGGCTATAGCCGAACCTTGGGTTAATACAATAAGAGCACCCAACAGCAACAATACGAAGATGACAGGCAAGAGCCAATATTTTTTACGCTCCCGTGCAAATCCCCATAGGTCCGATAGCAATTCCAACATTAGTAAATATTCTCCATTGTTTGATATTCAGTCTTTTTACTATCCTTCCAATAGGACTCAATCTGCCCTGTGAATACCTGTCGGTCAAGAGGGTCGATCCTGCACAATCTAAATACCAAGGCTATGGGCACAAAGATCAGCACAAAAATGAGTCCGAGTAGAATGCGAGTATTGATAAAGCCGAGAACAGAGGCAAAATACATCCAAGGTTTGTACAATAGATGAAGGCTGTTTGGCAGCAGTAACGACCAAGGCACTAATAGGCCGCTCAACAACCATGGCCATAGCGTTATCTGTAGGCTAAAAATCCAAGGCAATAGCAAGCCAAAAAACAGCGGAAGAAATACGGCGAAGCTGAGGCCAAATTTGCGATATTCTGATGTGCTTAGCTCGGTATTTACTTCCATTCTAATATCCTGCAACTTTCCAGCATCTCATCTTTGCTCAGTGTTTTAATCAAGATCAAACTCAGGCTCTTCGTTCTCAGCAGCGCTATAGGGCGGTTGTGCAGACTTATCCAATAGCTGATTTTCCATTACCAGATAATCCATTTCGGTGCGCATGAAACAGCGATAGGCATCTTCTGGAGTGCATACTATGGGCTCGCCTCTAACATTGAAAGAGGTATTAATCAGCACAGGGCAATCAGTCTGTGCTTCGAAGGCATCCAAAAGTGACCAATAGCGTGGATTGCTTTCTTTATGCACGGTTTGTATGCGGGCAGAATAATCTACGTGTGTTATTGCCGGTAAAATGGATCTGGCAACCTTTAGCTTGTCGACACCAAAAAGCATTTCTTGCTCCGCTGTCATGGCAATACGCTTGTCCTCTTTTATGTTGGAGACCAACAACATATAGGGGCTGTCTTCTGTTTGATCGAACCATTCAGCTACTTTTTCACATTTTACCGAAGGGGCGAAGGGGCGAAACGACTCGCGATATTTAATTTTTAAATTCATTGTGGACTGCATTGTGCTGCTGCGCGGATCTCCCAATATGGAGCGTCCTCCAAGTGCTCTGGGCCCGAATTCCATAGGGCCCTGAAACCAGCCTACCACCTTTTCATCGGCAAGCAGGGCAGCTACGGCAGGTAAGAGATCTTGCTCAGGAAGTGATTGATAGGGAGCATTGATACCATCAAGGTAATCACTGATCTCTTTGTTTTCGAACGTGGGACCAAGATAGGAGCCCCGCATACTGTCAGACTTGTTTTCGACTGCTCTCGGTTTGCCTAGGTATTCATGCCAGACCGATAGAGCTGCACCCAGTGCGCCGCCAGCATCTCCAGCAGCAGGCTGTATCCACAGATCGCGGAACAAGCCTTCCCGTTGAAGGCGTCCATTGGACACACAATTCAGCGCAACACCACCTGCCATAACTAAGTTGTCGACTTTCAGTTCTTGTTGAATGCGCCGACAGATTCTCAACACAGCCTCCTCGATAACTTCTTGCACAGATCGAGCTAAATCCATGTGCATCTGCGAAAGCTCGCTTTCGGCTTTGCGTGGTGTCGCAGCAAATAGTTGATCAAACTGATTGTTGGTCATGGTCAAGCCGGCAGCATAGTTGAAGTACTTCATGTTTAGACGAAAGCTACCGTCGTCTTTTAAGTCCAGCAATTTCTCATAGATTAGATCTACATAACGCGGTTCGCCGTAGGGGGCTAGCCCCATTAGTTTGTACTCGCCGGAATTGACTTTAAAGCCGCAGAAATAGGTGATTGCCGAGTACAGCAGGCCCAGAGAATGTGGAAAATCAATCTGCCATTTTGGCTGCAGTTCGTTACCTTCCCCGAGCCATACGGAAGTAGTCGCCCACTCTCCCACGCCGTCGGCACAGAATACGGCTGCTCGCTCAAATGGCGAAGGGAAAAAAGCCGATGCGGCGTGCGCCTGATGGTGTGTAGTAAACAAGAGCGGAGGTAGAGATTTTACAGGCAGTGATGAAAGCTTAGAGAGCTCATCTCGAAGTGTTTTCTTAATGAATAGCTTCTCTTTAAGCCACACTGGCATGGCTGCGAAGAATGATCTGATGCCTCTGGGTGCATACGAGAAATAAGTTTCGAGTAAACGCTCAAACTTTACCAAGGGCTTATCGTAGAAAACAATATAATGTACATCCGCGAGTTCTAGATTGGCCTTATGCAAACAAAACTGTATCGCCTCTACTGGAAAGCCGGGGTCATGTTTGCGGCGACTAAAACGCTCCTCTTGGGCAGCGGCTACGATCTGACCATCGCTTATCAGTGCGGCTGCGCTGTCATGATAGAAGCAGGAGATCCCCAGTATGTTGATTGTCATTCAATAATCCTAGCCTCACGAGAGAGCCTTGGGGAGTCAGGGGACAGGTGTCCCCTGACTCCTAATGCTCAGTGAGCCAACGGATCGGGTCGGATCTGAAATTTCACCAGACTGCCCTGAGTTCCCTTGCCGCCCTCGGTGTGCCATACCGCATTGGTGCCGTAGTTCGCCCAGACGCCGCGACCTTTCCAACCGGCATTCGGG
>TARA_B110000858_G_scaffold191964_1_pt1 | contig 12206 bp, 10 predicted proteins | sample TARA_B110000858 | Tara Oceans TARA_B110000858 (sample SAMEA4398247) | marine metagenome | biome: Polar Biome; feature: [SRF] surface water layer (ENVO:00010504); material: water (ENVO:00002006), including particulate matter (ENVO:01000060) such as... | depth 5 m | reverse complement strand
ATACCGTATTCTTCAGCTACTGCAGCCACATGGTCCTGGTACAAAGCACCGGCGGCCCACGTGGGTGCGAGCCCGCCCCAGACAAAAGGATCAGTGTTACGCAACTGGGTACGCTCGTTCCAGCGGACTCCGCCCTTGATATTGGTAATCCATGAATCGTTCAGGGCGTAGTCTACATCTATCCGGACTGCGTCGGAATCACCTGAGTTCCGACCGAAAATATCCAAAGCGTCTTGGAGCCCATAACTGGTGGGATCCTGGAAGTAATTGGCATCACCCTGCGGATCATTGGTCCAGCCTGGACGATTGAGACCGTTATTGTAGGCAGCCGGGTTGTTGTCACGGTCACCGTGGAATGGCTCGATCAATCTCAAATGCGGCTGGCTACCGGACAGATCCAATTGCTGAACAGCGGGGACGTTACCGGCCATCTGCTGCAGATCGGCGTCTTGCCAGGCATCGATGTGCTGGTAATCAAACTCCACAGTCCAAGTATCGTCCGGTGTCCAGACAAAGTTCAAGGAGGTATCTTCCAGCTTCCTACTTGACTCATTCCGCTCTGTCATTAGATTGAACGAAGTACCGAACTGTGCCATGCCTCCTGGATCACCCGGATAGAAGGGACGAGGTGTATACGGATTGGGCTGACGGGTATTAGGCTCATCGACGTTCGGGCCAATGATCCCGGAAGCTCTCCAGCCGAAATTAGCCTGGGTCAGGGTGCCTGACTGGAATAAGCCATTGTCATCAAACTGAAATTCGGTGCCAGCTAAGGGACGGATGTTTTGTGAGGAGGGGCCAGTCCCGCCCAGAAACCTGAGCCAATCTACGAAATAATTGTATTTCGAATCCGAACGAATATGCTCCAGCGTCAACAGGTACTTATCGTCATTGTCCTTCCACTGGAAAGAGGCAATCCCGCCACTTGTTTCCATTTCATCGTCTTTGAGCATGAAGTTTGCGCCGGTGGGCATTAAAACCTCGCCGCTGCCATCGCCGACAAAGCTTTCTGCACCGGGAAGAACAGAGGCTTGGTAAGGCAGGAAGGCGGTCATATGTACAGCGTGGGATACGGCCCTCCTTTTGGAGTCCTGCAATTGGATTAAGAAGCCGAACTCGCCTGCATCGGTCTGCCAGCGGTTGCTGTACAAGGCCGAGGCGGAGGGGTTCCATTCTTGATTGATATCACCCCAGGAGCCTTCTGCGTTCATAGCAAACAGCTGCCCTTGTTGATCAAAAGGCTTGCGGGTACGCAGGCTTACTGTCCCGCCAATACCGCCCTCGATCATGTCTGCTGTCTGGTTCTTATAGATGTCTATGCCAGCCATCAGCTCGGGTGGAATGTCACCAAAAGACAGGCCACGTCCGCTGGCGTGGAAGGCCTCACGGCCGTTGAATTCGGAACGGGTGGCCGACATGCCTCGGATCACCGCCCCTCTACCCTCAACTGAATAGTAGTCCGTCCATGCCTCGCCTACCCGCTCAATGGAGACGCCGGGAATGCGCTGCATGGCCTCTAGTACAGAACGATCGGGCAAGGCACCGATGTCCAGCGCACTGATACCGTCAACGAAGGTGTCTGCTTCTCGCTTGATGTCCTGAGCAGTGCGCAGACTCGCGCGCATGCCTCTAACCACGACTTCCTCTACGACTTGCTCCTGCGCCTGCACCACAACCGGCGCGCTCGCCGCGACAATGCAGCTAGCAAGCAGCGTTCGGCAGATTTTTGCCGCTGGGAAGGGGGGGATTGAATTGTTTCGGTGGAATCTAGTCATTTCTACTCTCCAGTTATGCTTTCACGACTATTATTATTTAGAAGTTAAACTAACAGAGCACCCACAAACGGCGAACCTATCAACTTTAGGTTTAGCGAGTGTTTGTAACGGTGAAAACGATTTTATTTCTACTCTTCTGGATGATTTATGTCAAATAATATTTTACATCCCCGCCTTATTCATGGTGCTTAGCTAAGCGATTGCGCCTTCTTGTCGAAATGAGAGGCGACACAGCCAAATACCCTTGCTGTGCTCTGCCACTTATCTCATCCTTGGATTTTTACAGGAGAATCAAAGATAATCAGCCGCAGTTAAACTCTGTCATCTTTGTCGATTAGGGGCAGTTATCAGGTGAGAGGCGATAGGAAACAGCAGGTCGAGATTGGTTAAGGAAGAAAAATTGAGAAGTATCGAAAAGATTAAGCACATTATTTGTGTGGCTTCAGGCAAGGGGGGCGTAGGGAAATCCACTACTGCCGTGAATCTAGCATTGGCGCTGTCAAAAATTGGCCGCAAAGTTGGCATTCTGGATGCTGATATTTACGGGCCTAGCCTGCCATTGATGATGGGAGTTGCCGATGGCACAAGGCCGAAAATTCATGATAAGAAATTCATGCTGCCCTTGCTGGCTCATGGCATTGAATGTAATTCCATGGGTTTTTTGGTCGATCAGAAGACCGCGATGGTGTGGCGGGCTCCAATGATCATTTCTGCTTTCAATCAGATGTTGAATGACACGGCTTGGTCCGAGTTGGATTATCTCATCGTTGATATGCCGCCGGGCACTGGCGATATTCAGCTGAGCCTTGCGCAGTCCGTTAAGGTGAGTGGTGCGGTTATCGTCACGACTCCTCAAGATGTTGCCCTATCCGATGCTCGTAAGGGGATTGAGATGTTCAAGAAGGTCGATGTGCCAATCTTGGGTGTGGTGGAGAATATGAGTATGCATACCTGTGTGAATTGCGGGCATGAGGAGGCCATTTTTGGTACAGGCGGAGGTGACTCACTCTCGGCTGAATACGGAGTCGAGGTCATAGGCCGATTGCCTTTGGATCTAACTATTAGAGAGACCACGGATGCGGGTAATCCTGTGGTAGCATCGAAAGCTGATCACGCTGTTACCAAGGCCTATATCGAATTGGCGAGGAATGTAGAGCGGCAATTACATTCCTTGGCATCGACTAGCAGTGCAGGGCCGACGATAACAATAAGTGAGGATTAGTAATCTCACTAGGGCTAGTCTTTAGATTCAGTGAGCATTATGTGAGTGGGGTATTGCATTGGACGCGGTTAATGATTTTCTGATTTTTTTGGATGGTTATCTAGGGAGTGCACTTTGGTTCCCAGCCTTGCTTCTCTCCACCGGTATCTTCTTTACCATCTATCTGGGCTTCCCACAGATACGTTATTTTAGACACGCCATTGGTATAACCCGGGGTAAGTTTGATAAGGAAGGCGCGCAGGGTGACACGACGCATTTTCAAGCCTTAGCAACGGCGCTATCCGGTACTGTCGGAACCGGCAACATCGGCGGCGTGGCCTTGGCTTTGCATCTAGGTGGCCCGGCAGCCTTGTTCTGGATGTGGATGACCGCATTCTTCGGGATGACTAGTAAGTTTGTCGAGGTCACGCTATCGCACAAATACCGCAGCAAGACCGCCGATGGCACCATGGCGGGTGGTCCGATGTACTACATGGAGAAGGGGCTCAATGCGAAGTGGTTGGCAATAATCTTTGCCATTGCCACGGTGCTCAGTTCATTTGGCACGGGTAATCTTCCACAGATCAATAGCATTGCCGCCGGCCTAGAGAGCACCTTCGCTCTTGAGCCACTTGTTACCGCTAGCGTATTGTCAGTCTTGTTGGCTCTGGTGATCATCGGTGGCATTAGCCGTATTGCAAAAGTTGCCGCTGCTATCGTGCCCACCATGGCGATCATCTATTTAGTCGGTGCGTTCGCGGTAATCTTGCCGAACATCGGCAATATCATTCCCTCTTTTGTCTCTGTATTCTCCGACGCGTTCACCGGCTCTGCCGCTGTTGGTGGCTTCCTTGGAGCCACCTTCGCCTATGCCTTCGATCGAGGTGTAAACCGAGGCTTGTACTCCAACGAAGCGGGTCAGGGCTCTGCTCCTATCGCTCATGCGGCGGCTAGAACGGATGAGCCAGCCGATGAAGGCATGGTCTCCATCCTCGAGCCCTTCATCGATACCATCGTTATCTGTACGATTACCGGACTTGTGATTCTTTCCTCCGGCGTGTGGAAGGAGAAATTCGATAACGAGTTTCAGCGCGCCGACATGAGATTTGTAGCGGGCAGCTATGAAGAATCGAATGCAGAACATGTGACTCAGATATTCGCCTTTCTCAACGGAGATGAGTCTGAGGCGCGTAGTTTTTCTGGTGATATTGCCCTTTTGGAGGGGCGTGTCGCCGACAGTAATCAGGATTTTACGCTGCTGAGTTCACGATCTTTTTCTGAGGATGTTCTGTATCTTAGAGATGGAGAGCCAATCACTGGCGAAGTCTCGGTGTCTGAAGGTAGGCTGGAAGATACCGATGTAGTGGTGTCCGGCAAGTCGTTACTGCATTCTGTTCCGCTGACGACGATGGCCTATACGAAGGGTTTGTTTGGAGATTTCGGTAAATACATAGTTTCTATCGGATTGTTGTTGTTTGCCTTCTCTACAGCGATCGCCTGGTCGTACTATGGGGATCGAGCCATGACTTATTTGTTAGGGCCGAAATCGGTATTGCCGTATCGTGTGGTGTATGTGATGGGCTTCTTCTATGCGGCGTTGGCAGATACGACCATCGTATGGAACATAGCGCTGGTTACGATCGTATTAATGGCGGTGCCGAATTTGATAGGTATCTTATGCATGCACAAAGAAATGAAGCAGACTGCGACGAAGTATTGGGAAGAGACTGAGCACGGCAAGCACAAGACTTAATCTTGCCTCATTAAAAAGGCCCAGCGTGTATCACGCTGGGCCTTTTTTGTTTCTGCTATCAAAAAATAATTTCTAGCGTGGAATTGCCTCACCAGGCAGTCGAATATTCTCTACGATTTTCTGTACCTCGGCAGGCGGCTCTGGAGTAAATCTCGCTACGATTAGGGCGACTACTAGGTTTGCCACTGTGCCTAGGGAGCCTATCCCTTCCGGGGAAATTCCGAAGATCCAATTATCAGCACTGTCCGCAGCTGGGTTGATAATCTTGAAGTAGACAATATAAGTCGCAGTGAAGATAAAGCCGACTACCATTCCGGCGATAGCTCCATCCTTGTTCATGCGCTTTTGAAAGATGCCTAGTACGATTGCAGGGAAGAATGACGCTGCAGCAAGCCCAAACGCGAAGGCGACCACCTGTGCCACATAAGCAGGTGGATTGATTCCGTAATAACCGGCAACTAGCACAGCCACGAAGATCGATAGGCGAGCATAGAGGAGTTCTTGTTTCTCAGTTATATCGGGCATAAAAGTTCGTTTCAGCATGTCATGCGCCACTGAGGTCGAGATTACCAAGAGTAAGCCCGCTGCCGTCGATAAAGCGGCGGCAAGAGCTCCTGCAACTACCAGTGCTATTACCCAGGCAGGCAATTCCGCAATCTCAGGATTGGCGAGTACCATGATGTCTCTGTTTACATTTAACTCGTTTGTTTGAGGGTCGCCTACATATTGAATGATGCCATCGTTATTCTTGTCATCGAAGGTGATTAGTCCGGTGTCTTCCCATTTACTAAACCATTCGGGTATGAATTCGTATTCGGCATTGCTGACTGTGTTGATGAGATTGGTACGAGCGAAGGCAGCAACTGCAGGTGCAGTGGTATATAGGATTGCGATAAAAATTAGTGCATAAGCTGCCGACTTACGTGCATCTCTCACGCTAGGTACAGTGAAGAAACGAATGATGACGTGGGGCAGTCCAGCAGTACCGAACATCAATGCAGCCGTTATAAAGAACACGTCTTGGGTGCTGCGCTGGCCTTCCGTGTAGGTTGCAAAGCCAAGTTGTTCGCTAAGACCATCGAGTCTATCTAGCAGATAACCACCGCCGAAGGCCTCGGTGAGTTCGGAGCCGAAACCGATCTGCGGTATGACTTGGCCGGTCATCATGATGGAGATGAATATCGCCGGGACCATGAAGGCGAAAATCAACACGCAGTATTGAGCAACTTGCGTGTAAGTTATGCCCTTCATGCCGCCCAGTACGGCATAGAAGAATACGATCGTCATACCGATGAGTACGCCAGTGGTGAAGTCGACCTCGAGGAAGCGAGAGAACACGATGCCGGCACCCTGCATCTGGCCGCAGACATAAACGAAGGAGATAGAGATGGCACAGAATACGGCGATTAGTCTGGCAGTCTGTGAGTAGTAGCGATCTCCGATAAAATCGGGGACAGTAAATTTGCCGAATTTTCTCAAATACGGTGCTAAGAGTAGTGCGAGTAACACATAGCCGCCGGTCCAGCCCATTAGATAGAACGTACCATCTCTGCCCAAAAAGGAGATGAGTCCTGCCATGGAGATAAAGGACGCGGCAGACATCCAGTCTGCGGCTGTCGCCATGCCATTTGCGAGCGGAGTAACTCCGCCGCCAGCGATATAGAATTCCTTAGTGGATCCGGCGCGAGACCAGATAGCGATGCCAATGTAGAGAGAGAAGGACAGAAAGACGAAAAGGTAAGTCCATACTTGTACGCTCATTGCGATTCCTCCTGAGCCGTTTTCGAGCTCTCATTGGATGAATCAGAGTCGTACTTGCTGTCGAGCTTATCCATTGCTCGAATGTAGATAAGTATCAGTGCCACGAAGACGAAGATCGACCCTTGCTGAGCGATCCAGAAGCCTAGTTTAAAGCCGCCGAATCGAATCGTATCTAGCGCGTCGACAAAAAGAATCCCGCAGCCGAAGGAAATGAAGAACCAGACAGCGAGCAGGGATAGTACTAAGCGGATATTGGCTTTCCAGTAGGAGTTGGCGCTGGAGTCAGGCATGGGGATCCTCTTGTTGTTATTATTGTGGTGCCGCGTGCGCCCTAGGTGAGCTCGCGTAGCTTATTAATTTTCAAAGAGTTTATCAGTTAATAAGAGGGTCGTATAGACGCCCCTAGACTAGTCTAGGGATGCTTTTTAGACCCAAATCAAGTGCTGAGATTAGCTATTGATTTGCTGTTGCAGGTAATTTTGTAGCTTGGTCTTGTACTTGTCGCGACTCGTTTCAGCGGCGCGATTGTGTTCACGATAGAGCTGACGCATGGTTTGTCGCTCGAGTTGAGGATGCTGCTCCAGTGCCGCATTGATTTCTGCATCACCAGATTCCAATATGGCCTCGCACAATAGTTTGGCAGCGGAAGGTTTCTTTTTCTTCCGTAGGTGGCTATTTTCCAAATTGTCTATGGCTTTGATTATCGCGTCATAGTCGAGATCACGCATTAGTTTGCCGATGAATTGCAGCTGACGTCGTCGTGCTCCGTAGCTATTAGGTAGTCGATTGAATTCTTCGATAGCAGAAATTAAACGCTCATTCAACGATAGCTTTCTTAAGACAGCAGAGCTGTAGGTGGTCAGTTTCTGCCCGAGTTGCTGCAAGTCGGTAGCGTCTTGCTTGAGCTGCGTCTTGCTAGGTAGATCTGATTCTGTATCGGTTTCGTATTTCATAGTTCTATAAGTAAAAAATCTGGGCTAAACCGAGGAACACGAAGAAACCAACTGAGTCGGTTACCGTAGTTAATGCAACTGACCCAGCAAGGGCTGGATCGATCTTGATGCGATTGAGAAATAATGGAAGATAGGCGCCGGCGAGAGCTGCTGTTATGAGATTGATCATCATAGCCGCAGCTATTATTAAGCTGAGTAGGAAGTCTCCGTACCAGGCGAAAGTGATTGCGGCGATGACGATGGCCCACGCGGCTCCGTTTAGGCCCGCCACACCAAGTTCTCTTGTTAATAACCAGCGGCTATTTGCCGGACTGATGTGCCCAAGAGCTAGGGACCTAATAACCAGTGTGAGAGTCTGTGTGCCAGCTACGCCACCCATGTTGGCGACGATGGGCATGAGGACAGCCAAATAGACAACTTGGTCGAGAGTGTCCTGGAAAAGAAAGATTACACCGGAGGCTAAGACAGCCGTCATTAGATTCACACCAAGCCAGAGGGCGCGGCGTCTTGCGGTTTTTATAATAGGTGCGAAGCTATCGTCTTCTTCATCGAGGCCGGCCATGCTCATCAGCGAGTGTTCGGCATTGTCTTTGATGACATCTACAACATCATCGATGGTGATACGACCGACTAGCTTGCCATCGGCATCCACAACGGGAGCGGACACCCAATCGTGTTGCTCGAACAATTGCGCTACCTGAGTTGCTTCCATATCGACAGGTATAGCATCGATATCCTCCCGCATTATGTCTCTAACAGTTGTATTCGGATCTGAAACTAAGAGTTTTCTCAGTGGCAATATGCCTAAGAACTTATCCTCTCGGTTCACAACGAGGATATTGTCTGTCATCTCTGGGAGGCTCTCATGGCGTCTCAAGTAACGCAGAACGAGTTCCAGAGTGTGGCTGCGGCGCACGGTGATTGTATCCGTGTTCATCAAGCCGCCAGCCGTGTCTTCATTGAAGGATAGGATGGATTCGACACGCTGTCGGTCCTGTTCATCCATCGATCGCAATACTTCTGCAGTCACCTGATTTGGTAACTGCTGCAGAATATCAGCCAAGTCGTCAGTTTCTAGCCCTTCGGTTAGTTCTACGACTTGTTGTGCGTCTAGTTCGCTAAGGAAATCGTACTGCAGATCCTCGTTCAGATCCTGTAGGACTTCACCCTCGGCGTCTTTGTCGATTAACTGCCAGAGTACGTTACGCGTCTTCGGAGGAGAAGATTCGAGAAGATGGGCAATGCCCGCACTGGGCAGCGATTTCAAAAGCTGCCGAACCTCATAGAGGGAGCCACTGTCCAGCGCTTGATTGAGTTCAAGTGCGACAGTTTCCTGAGATTGGGTTTCCTTGGCTTGAGGCATTGTATTGCGTGGCCCTATGCTTGGTTTGAGGCTCGTTAAATGAGTGCGATCCACTCCAAATGGCAAGCGATAGTGTCGGGCATCGCTAGCGCCCATGCGGGATTACGCAATTCTACAGCCAAACGTGGCCTAATAGAACTTAAACAAGCTTGGAAGAATGGCTATGCCTATAATTTATTGAAGGCGTAGAGGGATGGTAGGGGGATAAGAGAGAGTCTGGAGTGGAGAAGATTGCTATTCGGCTTCGTCAAAACGGTTCTGAATCAGGGCGAGTATGGCAGACATTGCCCTCTCTTCATCCGGACCGTCGACCTCAATCGAGACCTCGGTGCCTTGAACGGCAGCGAGCATCATTAGTGAGAGGATGCTCTTGCCATCAACCATTTTCTCATGACCGATCTTGATCGCGCTCTCCAGACCGCCAGTTAGCTCAACTAATTTGCCTGCAGCTCGCGCATGCAATCCGGCTTTGTTAATTATTGTGGTCGTTTCTTTTAGCATGCCTGCCTTAAATCGTTTCAGCTATCAATCGAGATCGCGATGGCGTATTTGCACATTCTTGATCTTGGAGGAAAAGTACTTTGCCAATTTCTCACCAATATAGACAGAACGATGCTGGCCTCCAGTGCAGCCTACAGCAACGGTGATATAACTGCGATTATTGCTTTCATACTTTGGTAGCCATTTCTCTAGGTAATCTTTAATGTTATCGAACATTTCCTGAACATCTTCCTCAGAGTCGAGAAATTTAGCGACATCGGCGTGCAGCCCGGTCAGTGATCGCAGTGCTGTGTCCCAATAAGGATTGGGTAGGCAGCGAACATCGTAAACCAAGTCAGCATCTACTGGGACGCCGTTCTTAAACCCAAAAGATTGGAAGAGCAGTGCCATGCTAGTTTCGCTGCTCTCCAGCAGGCGGTTCTTTACTAAGTCCCTTAGTTGGTGAAGAGGCATATTGCTGGTATCGATAACGAAGTTTGCCATCATGGATATTGATTCCAGCAATGCTGATTCGATATCGATTGCTTCGCGGAGGCCGGTAGACTCGTTGCTTAGAGGATGTTTGCGGCGGCTCTCGCTGAATCGCTTCAGCAGGGTTTGGCTGTTGGCGTCGAGAAATATTATCTCTGTGGGTAATTCTCTTGTATGTAATTCGCTGATTATTTCGGGGGCTTGTTGTAGGTCGGCGGAGATATTGCGCGCGTCAATACTGACGGCTACATTAGGAAGGTGAGTATCGTCATTGCTGATGCGATCAGCGAGGGCTGGCAGCAAGCTGGCTGGCAGGTTGTCGATGCAATAGTAGCCCCTATCCTCAAGGATATGCAGTACTGTACTTTTCCCAGAGCCCGATCTGCCACTGATTATAGTTAGCTTCATTAAGTCAGCCCATTTTGGGTTAGTACACAGGAGCCATCAGACGCATGCAAAGGCTCTTAGTAAGTGATCGCAATATTGTACAGCTCTTCGCGATCGTGAGTATGTCGAATTCTGAAGCAAAAATTCTCGTCATTGAATAGGCTTGCGAGCCCGGCGAGAGTGCGTACGTGCTCATCGTTCTCTTCATGAGGGACGAGCAAGACAAACAGAATGTCTACTGGTTTCTTGTCTACGGAATCAAAGTCAATGGGCTTGTCTAGGGTTATTAATGCCCCAATGATGTTCTCGCAGGGAGCGAGGCGGCAATGGGGAATGGCTATGCCATTCCCCAGGCCAGTTGTACCAAGCTGTTCGCGAGCGATTAGCGCATCGAATACTTCGGTGGCCTCTAATGAGTCAATATTTTCTGAAACGATTTCGCTAATCTTGGTTAGTATTCTTTGCTTACTTATACCTTCGATATGGCAGTGGCAGCGTTCAAGGCTGAGTATGTCTTCCAATTGCATTGTTGTACGTTCTCTAATTCTTTGTGTTTGTAAATGAAATTAGCTGGGTATCTTAGTTCGACTACTTAGCTTGCCAGCCGTTTTCGTTCGTTCGAAGGCGGAATAGAAAGCGATTCTCGATATTTGGCTATAGTTCGTCTAGCCACATTGATGCCTTTGTCGTCTAATAGTTTAGTGATCTTGCTATCGCTCAGTGGTTTCTTTGTATTCTCTGCGGCGACTAGCTTGCGTATTATCGCGCGAATTGCCGTGGAGGAACACTCACCGCCACCCTTGGTGGAAACGTGGCTCGAGAAGAAGTACTTTAGCTCGAAGATACCTCTAGGCGTGTGCATGTATTTCTGAGTCGTGACGCGAGAAATTGTAGATTCGTGCATACTAACTGCCTCGGCGATATCGTGGAGCACTAACGGCTTCATCGCTTCTTCGCCATACTCGAGGAACCCCTTCTGGTGTTCGACTATCCGCGTAGAGACTTTCATCAATGTTTCGTTGCGACTCTGCAGGCTCTTGATGAACCACTTTGCTTCCTGCAGATTGTCGCGTAAATAATTATTGTCGTTACTGGTGTCGGCGCGCTTTACGAGAGAGGCATAACCACTATTGATGCGTATTTTTGGTGCTGTCTCGGGGTTTAGCTCGACCTTCCATTTCCCCGAAGTGCTGTCCTTAGTTACGATCACGTCTGGTATGACATAGCTTGTTGAGGGAGGGCAGATGCTCGACCCTGGCCTAGGGTTTAGGCTCTCAACAATGGTGATTGCCTCGCTTAGTTCAGCCTCCTTAAGCTTCGTTCGTCGCATGAGCTGCGCGTAGTCACGATTACCAAGCAGATTAATATGTTCGCTAATCACAAGCTTGGCATTGCTAACGGCTTTCTCAATCTCTGGAGAATCTATCTGTGCGAGTTGTAGCATGAGGCATTCGGAAAGGTCCCTGTAGCCTACGCCAATAGGATCGAACTGCTGGATACGGTGTAGAACAGCAAGGATCTCATCAAGCTCTATTTCTAAGTCGCTATCGAAGCCGCTGTGTATGGATTCTAGATCGACAGTGAGCATGCCGTTGCTATCGATTGCATCGATAATTGCGAGCGCGATTGAATAGTCCATCTCAGACATGTGGGTCAGATTGAGTTGCCAGAGAAGGTGATCTTGCAGTGTGTCTTCGGCGCTAGTTCGGGATTCGAAATCAGTGGAATCTCCATCGAAGGAGTTCGATTGTGACGAGGTACCTGGATAAATGTCATCCCAGTGTGAATCTACGCCAAGGTCGCTGGGGATATCGTTTTGCCAATCGGCGTCGTCGCTATTTAGCTCGGCGTTGTCGCGGGTAGTTGTGCTAGGTTCGGCGTCTGTTGTTGCTTTCGGCTCTGTTGTAGTAGAGCTGTCTGCAGGGGTGGGGGTTTCATCTTCTTCGCTATTTTCTATCAACTCCAACATCGGATTGGATTCTAGCGTTTGGTGAATTTCTTGCTGAAGGTCGAGTGTTGAGAGTTGCAGAAGTCGAATAGC
>TARA_B110000858_G_scaffold57556_1_pt1 | contig 12207 bp, 15 predicted proteins | sample TARA_B110000858 | Tara Oceans TARA_B110000858 (sample SAMEA4398247) | marine metagenome | biome: Polar Biome; feature: [SRF] surface water layer (ENVO:00010504); material: water (ENVO:00002006), including particulate matter (ENVO:01000060) such as... | depth 5 m | reverse complement strand
CCGGGACTAATATGGTTTGTTTCGCTGTTTATAATACAAGGTTTAGTTGTATTACTTAAGAAGATGAACCCTGGTAAAAAACTTTCCCGGTCAAACGAAGAGATAAGAAATGCTATGAATGCCGTATGTGGTATATTTTCCACACCGTTTGGTGAAAATATTGATTTGCAATACATGCCGTCTGAAAGAGTGGTATTTCATTTTTTCACTATTATGTATTTAGCAATACACTTCGGGTTTGCTAAAATTCCTGGCGATAAGATAATCATGCCTGTTTTATTTTTGTCTTTTATTGCATTGATCGGCATTGCTGATGTTGTGCGATTAAAACTGGCAAAATGTTTTTCGGTAAAGGATATAGTTAGTTCTGTACTGTTTGGTCTTATTGGCGGTGTTATTGCTCTTGCTACTGCAAGTATAAATGATAATGTCATCTTTTTTAAAAATATTAATCCAGAGTGTGTGATTACCAAAAGATGTAAATAATTATAAATAGATATGTATCAATATATATCTATTTATTCGATGAATAGGGATGTTTACTTATTTGGAAAAAGGTTGAACCATATTTCAAGAAATTCCTTGTTTAAATCTCTTAGTAACATATCGCGTTTCCATTGATTGAACTGTAAACTATAAAATTTCTTAAAAAAACATTTTCTGAAATAAATATAACCTTTTAAAGGAATAAATGATTTGTATTTAGTAAGAATACTTTTATCATATACCGGTTTGCCGACTCGAGACGATACTTCATTGTGGAAATTAAATAAAAAGTCTTGTAACTTTTCTTTTGTATTAATCATGTTGTCATGCGTTTGATTCATTTTTTGAATAGCATGAAACTTACATGTTTCACACGGTAGATTGGTGCATATTTTTTTTATTATATTGAAACATCGTTTATAATTATTATTATAATATGTCTCGTCTATCTTTTCAGCAAACCCGTGAAAAAAAAACCAAGTAGGAATCGACCATGACGCCTTTGACATATATTGTATAATCTATATAAAGATAAATTAATATCTAATTTATCATAACTTTAATAAAAATACATGTCTGCTGATTTGTTTAATAGTTTATTAAAGGAATCATTAAATGAGTGTAATGTAAAAGTAGATAGTACAAGCGAATCAATGCCGTCCGATACCAATATACCAGTGTGTTTGATTACGGGGGAACCATTGGTTGATAAATACATCACACTCGCTTGTAATCATCGTTTTAATTATATTCCACTCACCAATGAACGCCGCCAATGGATTGGTAATTATAAAAATGGTTCATATTGCTACGAAGAAAAAATATCCAAGAACCAACAAATGGTATGTCCTTACTGTAGATCAGTAACAAATGGTATATTACCATGGTTTAGTGAAGTAAACGGTGTAAAAACAGTTAAAACGAATTGGGTAAATTGGCCCAAGAAACATTGGTATCTTAGAAACAAATGTTTGTATAAATTTTCTTCGGGTAAAAGGAAAGGAGAATGTTGTGGTAAAGGTAGTTATAATTTATTTTGTAGCAGTCACGAAAGATTTAAGGACCGGTACGATGAAAAAGGTAACCTACTAGTCAAACCAAAAAAGGTAAAAACAAACGTATTTAGTTGTATGCATATATTGTCAAGGGGAAAACGAAAAGGTTGTTTGTGTAATAAAAACGCAAGGGCTAGAACACAACAAAGCACTGGTTTTATTTTATATCATTGTTCAAATCATTATAAGTACTATATGTAAGTATTTTACGATCGCATCATCGATGCTCCAACATATAATACAAGAGCAAACAATATACCAGCCATTTTCTTTTTGATAAAGTTCCTGGAAACATTCATCCACGCTTCTTTTTGTTCTTGTGAATTGAGATGTTTAATCATGAATGTTGTTTTGGGAAGTAGGTAGTATACAATTGAAGCAGTCATCATTAAAATTATCCCACTCGCACATACTTTGGTTGTAGTGTCTTTAATTAAATATAATGTGGGAATAGAGAGAATTACCCCTGTTGCTAAACCAGTTAAGTAATGTTGCAAACGTTCATTTCGAATGGATTTGTAAATCGTTCGTTGTTTTTCATCCATTAGCGCTACCATTTTTTCTAAATCACCGCGATAAAACATAGTAATTCCAAAGATAGATAAATAGGCAACTAACATAAAATATAAAACAAAGCAATAACAGTTGTCGAATATGTAATTAAACATTTGTATTTGTTATATATTTAATGTAGAATTTAAAGTTTCGGGTAGCAATTTGTGAATATGTCAATCGCATTAAATAACTTAATTAAATATACTTAAAAGATATAATCATATACTATATAATTTATTATGTCACAGGATATACTAATCGATAACGTGAAAAGTTGGTTGACTATAGATAATGATATCAAAAAATTACAAAAGGCCATCAAATTAAAGCGTAAAGAGAAAAAAGATTTGACGAATGATTTGATGGATATAATGAAACAACGGGATATTGATTGTATGAATACAGCACAAGGTCAATTAATTAAAACTACAAGTAAGGTTAAGGCACCACTAAGTAAGAAACATTTAATTAAAGCTATGCAAGATTACTTTAAAGACGATGGTGATAAAGTTCAAGAATTATGTAATTATATTTTAAATTCTAGAGATGTAAAGGTAAAGGAAAATATCAGAAGAAAAATGCCAAAAACGCAACAATAAAATAACAATAATAATTATATGAGAATATTTATAATTATAGCAATTGCCTTATTTAATATAATAATAGGAGCGTTTAGTAATTATTTTCCAGATTTAATTGATAAGCAACGGTTACTTCCTTACATATTATGGTTTAATGCTTTAGGGGTTTTTTCACTTATTATTCCAAACCGTTCAAATAATTACTTATTTACGGACGTGTTGATTATCGAAGATTAAACAGTCGTCGTCGTATGATGAACCTACTAGGGTAGTTAACTTGCGTTTGTAACTAATAACATTAAATTGATTTAAATATATTTAATTAATGTTAACTTAAACACCAATGGAACGACGTATTAATAAAAAGATTGAAACACATTTTGTAGACTTTAAAAGTCAAATTATCGAGAGACTTAAGGTTTGTAATGGGGATGATATAGAAAGTGATAGCGATGTGTATAAACTTGTTGAATTTATTTACAATTTCCCCAAGATTGAAATTAATACTGAAGATATCAAAAAGCGTAAGCGTGTGAAAAATATTGTACCGTTTTGTGATAAGTGTCAAGCATTAAGAGCAAATGGCATGCAATGTAGTAGAAGAAAAAAGGATGGGAATCCATTTTGTGGAACTCATATTAAGGGCACGCCACATGGTCATATTAAAAACAAACCCCCTGTAAACCCTTACACTAAGAGAACTGTTTGGATTCAAGAAATTAATGGAATATGTTATTATATAGATGGCGAAACCAACGTATACGAAAGTTCCGATATTGTTAATAATAAATCAGACCCCCGTATCATAGCAAAATATCAACAAAACGCATTCGGGGAATACTCTATTCCTTCGTTTAAATCCGCAAACCCATAACTATACCCATTAACTATAATTTTTATTTGTTTAATCGTATTTAAAATTATTAATAATAAATACTATTTAAAATTATTGTTTAAAATAATGTATTAATGGATAAGGAAGGTTTGATCGACACTGGAGAATCTAAAAAAAAAGTTTCTTGGCATCCGCAACAAGAACGGATTTTGAAAAATTGGAGTGAAATCGGAAGTTCATATCGATTTTTACACGATAAGGCATTTAATAAATATGATAGGTGTAATATGTGTTTTAGTTTACCAGTTATTATACTTAGTACATTGACAGGAGTTGCTAATTTTGCGCAATCAAGTTTCCCGATTGAAACAAGACCTATTGTATCCGTTGTGATTGGTTCTCTTAATATCATAGCTGGTTTGATAACGACAATCGCGCAATTTTTAAAGGTTGCTGAAAAAATGGAAGGTCATCGTGCGGCAAGCGTTGCTTATTCTAAGTTTTCTAGAAATATATCAGTAGAATTGAGTTTACCGGTAAAAGAGCGTTTAGTAAATGGAACAGACTTTTTGTCTACACAACGTTCTGAATTGGATCGGTTGATCGAACAAAGTCCAAATATACCTGGTGATGTTGTAAAGGTATTTGATAAAACGTTTATTAAGAGAGACCCATCTGGTAACAAAATAGAAGACGATACGACCTTCTACAAACCAGAAATATTGGATATTCGTCCCGTGCAGATATACGAGAAGACAAGAGAAGAAAAGGAAGAAGAAGATAAAGCCAAAAGGGTAGAAGAAATGAAATGGAACAAAAAACTAAAGGACATGGTAATTCAAGACGATAATAAACGGCGCGGTGAAATATACAATGATGTTGTAAAGCAACTAAGAGACGCCCATGACATACAACAAAACCCGGTTTTGCCTATTAAAGACGAGACAGAACCCGACTCTATTGTAATGGAAATGAGTAATATTATGAAGGAATTAAATATGAATGAATTGAATGATTTGGGTTATGATATTGAGAACGATAAATTGGTAGATGGTCCATTCAAATCTACTGTTGATATTACTGAAGAAATCAAACAAGATAATACGACTACAACTCACAACGAATCAACTCCAATAATTGATTTATCCGATAATGACGTGTCTGGTAACAATGTTATATTGAGAAAGATCGACGTTGTATAATCAACGAATAGCATAAAGGTAATTTGTATATATTCCAATAAATCCGATTAAAAGTATAATTAACAATTTCATGTATATATTAGGCATAATGCCTAGTATAATGTCTGAAATTCCAAAGGCAAAAATATAAATGAATACTTCACTAAATAGTATTTCAAAATGATGGATTAATATAATATTTCTTGATATTATATTAATTTTCCGTATCCGTTTCTGACGATTCTTCGGAAATAGCATGCAACCACTTCGCTACTAAAACATTTTCACTAGAAAATGGAGGGTTTCCTCCATAATAATAAAAGTACACTGCTGTTCCAACAGACAATAATCCTGTGGTAATAAGACCTATATTACTGTATGTATTATTAAACATATATAATAGTACATGTCATTATTTATTTAATTCCTTTTCTTGGCTATCTTTGTTTGAATTTTTATCGTTAAATTCAATAAAGAAATATCGGTCGTATTTCTTTTTACCAGATGCGTTATAACCCGCACTTTTACGAATAGGAGTCATTGAAAATCCGTTAATTTTAAGAAGTTGACGAATTAGGTTTAACAGTGGCCATTTTTGTCGTGTATTCATTGATTCTTGAAGAGAAGTAATACACGATGTAGAGAAACTACGTTTTATTTTTTTTATAGCCTTTTCCATCTTATCGTAAAGTTCAACATCTATAAGTTTGTCGCGCTTTATATATATATTTTCAAGAGTTTCTTCTTTTTTTCCTATAATTTCACATTCTTTTAAAAATTCAAGAATAACATTCTGAGTATTTTCCATATTATTGAAATTATACAACTTATCTTTAAATCAATATTTACAGAAAAAAAATGTCACAGAAAAAATAAATAAAAAAAGGCACCCTTAGAACGATTTTTTTACCAAAAGTTTTTTGAGATTTCAGTTTTGCACATTTTGAAAATGTCCATTTTGCAAATCTCAAAAAACTTTTGTAAAAAAAATCGTTCTAAGGGTGCCTTTTTTTCGTTTTATTTTTTTATTTATGGTTTGGTGTTGTTTTTCTTTTTTCAGTGTTTAGACTGTTTATAGTTTGAAATGTTTTGAAATCCGTTTTGGGACTTTTTTTCAGAAATTTTCATGCAAAATTGCCCAAAAATAAAAAAAGGCACCCTTAGAACGATTTTTTGCAAAAAAAGATTCGTTTTAATCGGAAAAAATCGGAAAAAATCGGAAAAAATCGTGTTTTAAAATCAAAAACTACTCTAAAACTACTCTAAAACTACTCTGTTTTTGAAAAAAATTTAATTTCAAAATGGTTTTGTTTAACACGACATATAGATTCATTTTCATACAGAAAAAATAATTGTTACCATAAGGATTTTGGAAAATTATGCAAAACAGAGTAGTTTGTGGCAAAAAGTGGCATTTTTCGATGATTTCAAAAATTGTTTTTCTATTACGATAAGTGGTAATAAAATTGATATTTTGTTGAAAATTTGTGACGATAAGAAAATTTCAAAAGTGGCAAAAAGTGGCAAATTCTTGATTTGATTTTTGCAAAAATCGAAAATTTGGAAAAAAAGGCACCCTTAGAACGATTTTTTTTTTCTAATGGTGCCTTTTTTTCCCAAATTCTGGAAAAAAAGGCACTATAAAAATAAAATATACTTAAATATTTTTTCCTAATTAAATTTAAATGACTGATAAAAACTACTCTAAAACTACTCTAAAAAGTAGCAACCCACACAAATTGTTCTATTGTGAGATTTGTGACTATACATCGTCTAATAATTCAAACTATAACAAGCATCTCCGCACCAAGAAACATTTAGCGAATACTGGAGGTAAGAGTATAAAGTGGCAGAGAAAAACCAAAGCAAAATATTTTAACACTTGTGATTTTTGTAACTATAACGCGTCTAAAAAGTATAATTGGGACAAACATATTAGGACAGCAAAACATAAGCAAAAAGTGGCAAAAAGTGGCAACGAAGTGGCAGAAGAAGTATTTGGTGAAAATGTTGTGATTGATTCTACATTTGATTCTCATAGTGATGTAAATCGGGACAAATTGGAGATGTTGGCAGAACAAATGAACATTATAACATCTACACTGAACAAGGTAGTGGATAACACACATCATACTACTATTAATAATAATCAAACCACAAACAATATTTCGATTAATTTGTTTCTTGATAAATACTGTCATAATGCTCAAAGTCTTCAAGATTTCGTGGATAATGTTACATTTAAGTTAAATGACATATTGAATGAAGACAACTTGATTGAAGACTTTGTATCTAGAAAGATGTTGAAAAATCTAAGCGACATGCCCGTAACAGAGCGTCCTATCCATTGTACTGACCAAAAACGACGAAATTTCTTTGTGAAAGATAAAAATGAAGGATGGGTAAAAGATATCGCGTGTAATGAAATCAACAGTCAGATATACCACACTGTAAACCAATTACACAAACGTGCTTACTTGGATTTCTATTCAGAATACGATAAGTTAAATCCATTACCGCATGATCCTAATACCGAAAATATAAAGTGTAAAATATCGTCTGAATTATTAAAACCACCTTCTAAGATAGACATTCATGATATTGCAAAAACATTGGACATACGTGACGCCTTGGTTAAAGTAGGAGACGATGAAATACCAGACGAATAAAAATATATTATTTAATTTATGCGGTTCATATATTCGACCTTAAACTCATTCTTCTTCTATCTTCATAACTAGTATACATAACTTAATTTGGTCGTATGTTATAGACTGATTTAGTATGTCTTTTATTGGTTTAAGGAATTTTGTTCCCTTTTCCTTCACTGCCTTCTTTATAATTTCCTCTTTGTCTTCGGTTAATCCAAAGTAGTCCATATCAATATCTTCATCATCATAATGTTCAAATATGTACATAATATGGTTGGAAACGGTTTGTTTACTGATACTTAGTTGTTTTGATATCTCTCCCACATTTTTATGTTGTTTATACAAAGCATATATATCTTCTCTGTTGTTTCGTCTTCCTTTCTTTTTCACCTTTTTCACCTTTTTTCTACGTGGACTACCTTTTGGAACAAATCCATTCATCCACTTGTATTCATTCATAAATTCAACGCACCCTTCTGTCATAATAAACTCATTTGATATACCATCGATCTTCCATAAATCGTTAATAGACCTAGGGGTGTTTTTATATATATTATCGATTACACGGTCGTTTATAAACGAAGCAGGAACCATCTCATATTTTCTTGCTAATCTATTACGCAAGTCTATTAAATCGGATAGTTCTTTTTCTTTGTGTTTATAGGAATAAAATACATTTTTAATAGTAGATGATCCGGTTTCTATTCTACCTTTGATAGGCATTGTTTCCTCAATAGACTTCTCTCCTAACCCGATCACCATGCCAAATCCTGCCTTATAACGCTTTAATACATTCTTTGATATTAAAATGTCAATCGCATCTTTAACCCAATCATCTGTCCTAGGTGGTTCCAAACAATATTTTTTATTGGTTTGTATCATATTAATCGTTTTTTTAGATCCAAAGTCATATCTTCGAGTACGACTTGCTTGTTTAAATATATTTATTATGGTTGTGGATTCTTTTGTAATATCTACCATTTCTACACTATCAATTCGTAGACAGTTGTCGCACATTTTACACTTCGGTATATCTTCTACATCTTTCTCTGTTGCGAATTCTCCTGTTTTAAAATAATAATCAATCATCTGTTGCCTACACATGTTTTTCTCGTTTAAATAGTTGGACAGTATGTTTAATCCTCTAGTTTTAATATCCACTTGACTAGGGTTACCCTTTGTGATTAAATAAGATGCGGTGCTAAAATCACCATCGTCGTAGTATATGGTTGCTTTGCTTATAATACCATCTCTTCCAGCACGACCAATTTCCTGATAATAGCTTTCCAAGTCAGACGGTACGCCATAGTTAATAACATGACGTATGTCTGCCTTGTCAATTCCCATTCCAAACGAAATAGTTGCTACGATAACGGTTATATCACCGTTTATAAACTGTTCGTGACTTATATCTTTTTGTTTTTTTGGCATACCTCCATGGTAAAACGTTGTTTTTATACCTTTCTTACTTAAATCACCTGATATTTTTTCGGCAAGTTTTCTGGTAGGGACATATACAATGCTTGGTTCTTCAAATACACACTTTGAAAACTCTTTTTTTGGAAATACGGATATAGATAAGTTTGTTCTACGAGTTCCCAATAAATATTCTTTACATCCATTTACCTTTAAAAATTGGTGCATTTCTTTCAATACACGTGGAGTAGCAGTTGCGGTAACAGCAATTAAGGGAATCGTAGGAAAGTGCTCTTTTAACAATCCCAATCGCTGATAATTTGGACGGAAATCGTGACTCCATTGAGATACGCAATGTGCTTCGTCTATTGCAAATAATCCAATATGGTCCATCATTAATTTAAATGCTGGAATACGACTTACTATAAACTCTGGAGTAGTGTATATAATTTTATAATTTTTATATTGAGATACCCCAACGGATGTTTCAGAATTAAGACATACAGCACTTATGTTTTTTGAGTTAAGATACATACATTGATCATTCATCAATGATATAAGAGGTGATATAACAATAGTAGTTTTTGAAGTATAAGTAGCTGGATATTGGTATAGTAAAGATTTTCCACCTCCAGTAGGTAAGACAGCAAATACATCTTTCTTATCCAATAAATCAAGAATAATATCCTTTTGATATTCACGGAATTGATTAAAACCATATAGTTCCTTTAAATGTTTATCCATCTTGTCAATAAGTTATATTGATATATAATAAACAAAATCAATTTATTTGATTAGGATAATATACGATAATTTAAAAATATAATATAATAAACAATGTCTGTGAATTTAGATATAAATGACAGCGATGACGAGTCTATACAAATTGGTATATCAAATGAAATTATAGATATTGAAAATCATGATAATGATACAGACTATATAATAAAAGATGATTTAACATTGCATAATACTATAAATGAGAATATTATTAAAACAAAAAAACAACCGTTGAGTATCTTAACAGGTGAGTTAAAACTTAAAATAGATACGATTAATCCATTGGAATTATTGGATTATGATTATGAAGAACATATTAGTTCTACAGGTGATAATTATAATAGAGTATCTTATACCGGAGTAGAGAAAAGTTTAGAAGCGTTGTATTCTAACGCAAATGAAACTTCTTCGTCCGCAATGGATATATTGGCAACATACGTTAGAGGGCAGAAACTTATTTATATGGAGGCAAAAGACTACTGTGAATCTCATTTAAATTATTATATGATGCCCGCAATTTTTTTATCAGCAACTGCGTCTGTTTTAGCCCCTGTATCGGGTGGTATATATTTAGGAACGTTATGGTTGGCAGCATTAAATGCGTTTATTTCATTTCTATTATCAATTGTAAATTACATGAAATTAGACGCAAAGGCAGAGGCACATAAAATATCAGCTCATCAATACGATAGACTACAGTCCATGTGTGAATTTTCATCAGGATATTTCTTGTTGTTTGGGGAACATGGGAGAGAAAAGATGGACAATGACATACGTACAAAAATAACAGATATTGAGGTAAAAATTAAGGAAATAAAGGCCATAAATAAATTTTTAATACCAAGACAGATACGTTATTATTACCCTAATATTTATAATTTAAATGTATTTTCTATTATAAAAAAGATAGAGAACTGTAGAAAGGATTATACTACGAAATTAAGAGATATAACAAACCGAATAATACACCTTAAATTTGATTATTCTAATGCGGTAACAAATAAGGATCATAACAAGGCATCTGAAAAAAAACAAAAACTCCATTTAGCCTATAAAACGAAAGAAAGTGCTTTAAGTACGATTTTATTATTAAAGTCAGCATTTTCAGTAATAGACCGTATATTTCAATTAGAAATAGAATATGCCGAAAAAATGAGAAGACGTATATGTAGTAATTGTTGTTATCCGTCTCTAATAGATCCGATAGAAGAAAACAAGTTTATAAAATATATAATAAACCCGTTTGAACAGTATAATAATTGGGTAGGATTAGACGATAGATTAAAGTCGGATAAACAATTGCATGAATTGTTGGAGTCGTATAAAAGTGTAAAATCAATAAAGAAGCGTCGGTCAATGAGAAAACTTTTATTTGCGGAAATGGAGACGCGTTTTTAAGTAGTAATATGTTTATGTTGTTTGTTTGTATGTAAAGACAAAAACCATTAAATAATTACGCCCCATTTTCTTTTTAAGAAAATGGAAAAATTGACAGAATTAAATGATATAGTGTTTAGTGTAGTAAAGAATGAATTCAATAATAAAAAGAAGTGGCAAGTATTCGGTTACGATGGAAAAAGGGCATAGTTATTATGCGATAGTGCATGAAAAAACAGCAGAATGGCAATGTTTAAATATAGAAAAAAGAGGTTGTTATAAAATAACATGCAATGGAAGGGATGATTATACCATAATAGAAGAATCCCCTCCTCCTCCTTCTCCTTCTTCAAATAAATAGTAAACATAATAATATATTTTTATAACCCATATTTCATTATGTTACTGGTTTCAGTGTTAGTATAGGTTAATGATATAGTGTGATATATTAGTGTTGATATGAATGTATAATAATACCTTGATATCAATAGAATGTGTGTGTTTTTTCCAAGATAAAGTTAGATTGTCCTGTACTATGTTTCTCTCCCTTTTCTATTTTGAAATATATATATTTGATATAAAACCACCCCCCTTTTTTTTAAAAAGGGGGGTGGTTAAAATTGATTGTAAATGATCTATATGATAATGAAGTATAAATAGTATCTTGAATAACAATGGTTTTATTTTGGTTTGATACAACAAGTGAATTAAAAGAGAAATTTGATATTATATACGATGCCCATATACCTTCTTTCGGAGAATGTAAAGGGGTGGATGGTTGTATAAACAATGACATTGAAGCGTTGAGGATGATATCAAACGTGTATTACAATCGTTATAACAATGGTTCGTTTAATAAAGATAGACTGGTAAGGGATTATAAAAAAAAGGGAATCAAGTCTCCAGCAGACGATTTAATGAATAGGTATGTAAACGATGAACTGCTTGAAAGAGTAGTAAAAGATTTAATAAAATGGTGTTGGGAGAGAAACGCAACCCGTGAAGATAAATATAAACTATTATCTTGGAAAAGAAAGAGAGTCTAGAATACACGATATAACCTATATAATTTTTATAACCGGTATCTGATTATGTTACCGGTTTCCGTGTTAGTATTAATACTAGTTAATATGGTGTTGTGTATAGGGTTACGATGATTGGTGTAGATAAGGGAATAGAAGGTGTGTAGATGTAGGAGTAGATTGTGGAGTGGTTCTTGAGTTAGATTGACCTGTTGTATGTTTCTCTCCCTTTTCTATTTTGAAATATATTTTTGATATAATCGAATGG
>TARA_B110000858_G_scaffold35620_1_pt1 | contig 12254 bp, 15 predicted proteins | sample TARA_B110000858 | Tara Oceans TARA_B110000858 (sample SAMEA4398247) | marine metagenome | biome: Polar Biome; feature: [SRF] surface water layer (ENVO:00010504); material: water (ENVO:00002006), including particulate matter (ENVO:01000060) such as... | depth 5 m | reverse complement strand
ATCTATTATATTTATTATCTATTATATTTATTATCTATTATATTTATAATAAATATTTATAATGTTGGTATAAAAGTCCAATTTAATTCTTCACATATATTTTTCCATATTTGATCTTGTTCAATTCTTTTTTCTCTATCTTTTAACATTGGAAAATATTCCAGAAATTGATTTTGCTGTAATAATTCACATAATTTATAAATAGTATAATAATAATTCAAAAAATTTACTCTATTTTTTGGACAAAATTTAGAATAAGGTTTCTGTATTTCCATAAATAAATTACACAATGTTTCTTCCAATTCCGATGTCATAACAGGTGGTTTTATTCCCAATTTATCTTTTATAAACGGTATATGTTCATAATATTTATTATACCCTAGGTTTTTTAATATGTCTTTGGTTTTATTGTTAGTAAGATCACTTAATTCTATTCTTTCTTTTTTTATTTTATTTCTAATATTTTCAAATATAATATCTGGTATTTGTGTAGTTTCTTTGGCTTGAAATTGTGCTAATATTTCACGTAAATGATTAATACGTTTATATGCATAAAAACAAACTTCTTTAGGTGGTTCTTTATAAGATGGTTTTTCATTTTCCATAAAATATTTTTTACATTTAGAACAATTATTGCATATTGTTAACCCTTCAGTGTCTACATATATCATTTCACCACTGTGACAGTATAAACATATATCTGAGTGATAACAAAAATTGTCATAATTTAAGTAATTATCGTCTGTATTTCTAAAATATTTATCTATTATTGTTTTATTTTTTGTTGTATCATTAGATTGGTTATCAATACTAAAAAATTTATCCAATTTATTATTGTAATAACTATTATTTATATTATTGTTTGTAATATTTTTTTTGTCTTCAAAATAAGTAAATAACAATTTTGAATTATCAAGCCAATAATTTAATTTTTGATTTTTAATATCATCTATTTTATTATTATATAGATCTATTTCAGTATTTATTTTATATCTATCATTATCTGTTATATTTTTATTTAGACTTTTTTTTAATTTTTCTATCACTTGATTATATTTAGGAATTAATTTATCATTCTTATTAAATTTTTCAAGCATTAAATTGTGTTTTTTATCCAATGTTATTTTACTATAATTATCTGACATATATATATATATATATATATTACAACATATTAATCATTACTATTTATTTTATTTATACTATTTATTTTATTTATACTATTTATTTTATTTATTCTATTTATTTTATTTATTCTATTTATTTTATTTATTTTATTTATTTTATTTATTTTATTTATTAATTAAATAATTAATTAATTAATTAATTAATTAAATTATTTTTTTTTCTTTATACATATTATAAAATTATGGCTGGTGGACTTATGCAATTGGTTGCCTATGGCGCACAAGATGTTTACCTTACCGGTAATCCTCAAATCACTTTCTGGAAAGTAACCTATCGTCGTCATACTAACTTTGCGATGGAATCTATTGAACAAACATTCAATGGACAAGCTGATTTCGGTCGCCGTGTTACTTGCACCATCTCTCGTAATGGTGACTTAGCTTACCGCACATACTTACAAGTAACTCTTCCAGAAATCAATCAACAATTAAACACCAGTGATGTATACGCTAGATGGTTAGATTGCCCTGGTGAACAATTAATATCGCAAGTTGAAGTTGAAATAGGTGGTCAACGCATTGATCGTCAATATGGTGACTGGATGCACATCTGGAATCAATTAACACTATCTAAAGAACAAGAACGTGGCTACTACAAAATGATTGGTAATACCACTCAATTAACATATGTCACTGATCCCGCTTTTGCTGAGGTAGACGGTCCATGCAGCGGTAATGGTGTTCGTCAAGTATGTGCTCCTCGTAATGCTTTACCTGAAACCACTTTATATGTTCCCCTTCAATTCTGGTATTGCCGCAATCCTGGATTAGCTTTACCTTTAATTGCTTTACAATACCACGAAGTTAAAATCAATGTTGATATTCGCAACATTGAAGAATGCTTATGGGCTATGGACAAAATGGATGGAACTGGTTCCAAAGTCAATGATGCCTACAAACAATCTTTAGCTGCTGCCTCTTTATACGTTGACTATATCTTCTTAGACACCGATGAACGTCGTCGCATGGCGCAAAATCCCCATGAATACTTAATTGAACAACTTCAATTCACTGGTGATGAATCCGTTGGTTCTTCATCCAACAAAATTAAATTAAATTTAAATCACCCCGTTAAAGAATTAGTATGGGTTGTTCAACCTGACGCCAATGTTGACTATTGTGCATCCTTATTATCTGATACTGGATTATGCTCTTTATTAGGTGCTCAACCTTTCAATTACACCGATGCTTTCGATGCTCTACCCAATGCCGTTCATGCGTTCGGTAATAACGCTGCTATAAGTGGTTCTGCTAGTTTCATTGATACTACCAGTGGTGGTGGCTTCGAATCTGATTTATTACTTGGTGCTGGTTCCAATGATAGTCAAGTATCTGATGCCGGAACATTCGTTTTATCTGAAACCGCTTTAGATATGCACTGCTGGGGTGAAAATCCAGTTGTTGTTGCTAAATTACAGTTAAATGGACAAGACCGTTTCTCGGAACGTGAAGGTACATACTTCGATTTAGTTCAACCTTTCCAACATCACACTCGTGCTCCCGACACCGGTGTTAATGTATACTCTTTCGCTCTTCGCCCAGAAGAACATCAACCAAGTGGCACCTGCAATTTCTCGCGTATTGACAACGCTACTTTACAATTAGTTTTATCTAATGCCACCGTTCAAGGTTCCAACACTGCCAAAGTTCGCTTATATGCGGTTAATTACAATGTTCTCCGTATCATGAGTGGTATGGGTGGTTTAGCCTATAGCAATTAAATACATTATATTAGTTTTTATATAAATTTATGTATTTATTAAAATTATAAAATTGAAAATAATATTTTTATATTTAGTGTATTAACATAATACATTAAATATATAATGATTATTACCAATAATAAATTTAAAGCAATTAAATTTATTAAACTATTTGTAATTTTTGGACTGACGATATGTTTTGTTAGAGAATTACGAAGTGGTCATGGACATAGTAGTCATTCACATCATACACATGGTAGAGGTCATTGTAATCCAAATGTAAATTGTTAAATAATTATTATATATAAATATATATAATATTGAAAATGGGATCAAAAAAATGTAAATTGGTAGAAACATTTGAAAATGCTAGTCAATTACAATTATATCAAGACAAGATAGATAATAATTTAAATTTAAAATTTAAAGATATTAGTTATAATATAGAAAATACTATTGAAGAAGGATTTAATAATAATATAGATAATACAAATAATGAAACAGATATAAATACGAAATTAGTAAAATTAACTTTTTATTTTGCTTATATTTTTTTAATTACAACTGGTACAATATGTTTTATTGAAGCATTAAGAACAAGTGATGAAAATGTTAGACATGTAATGAACTTAGAAACTTGCATATCAGTTGTTGCTGGATACTTTTATGGTGTTTTTATAAAAACATTAAATGAATATGAATCAGCTGGTAAAGATATACCTTATGAAAAAATTAACAATATGAGATATACAGATTGGTTTATAAGTACACCTATAATGTTATTAGTTTTATGTATAGTTTTAGGTATGGAAAATAAAGTTAAAGTAAAATTTGGATTAATAGGTTTGGTGCTATTGTTAAATTTTGCTATGTTAACAATGGGATATTTAGGTGAAATAAGAATTGTATCTAAACTAACAGGATTAGTCACGGGTTTTATATGGTTCTTTGCTTTGTATGGATTGATTTGGAAAACATTTATGTCTGGTAAAAAGACAAATCAATCTAAATTAATATATGGTTTGTTTATAGTTCTTTGGGGTTTTTATGGTATTGCATACATTAATGGAACAACAACAAAAGTTATAAGTTATAATATATTAGATTTAATAGCAAAAGCTTTTGTTGGTATTTTCTTTTGGATGTATTTTACAAAAGTTGTAAAATTATAATCTTATAAGATTATAAAATATATATAATTTATATAAATTATAATGAGTACAAAAAATATATATAATAAATATGTTAAAAGTATAAATAAAAATAAAATAATTTTACTTTTTGTACTAATGACTATATTTTCGATTATTTATACATTTTTAGATGATTCTAATTTTTCTGGTGTTAATAAATTTCAAGAAACTATTAAAGAAGAAGTAATTAAAGAAAAAGTAAAAAAAGAAATTATAGAAAATTATACTAATATACAAGATGATTTTCATACAAAAAGCAGTTATGAAAATTATAATAATAAAATAGATGGATTTAATGATTTATATGAAACATACAATAATTTTGTAAAAGAAAAAATAATAGATGAAACTACAAAAAAAACTGAAAAAGAAGTTAAAAATGACGACTTAGAAATACACAAAATATCTCCTAATATATTTGTTAAATTTTTTAATAGATTATATTTTTCTATTATAACAGGGTGTTTACTTGGTTATGGTGATATTTATCCTGTTACTATGGTAGCTAAATTAATATCGTCTATTCAAGGATTAACAACTATTGCTTTAATTATATCTTAAATATTTATTCATATATTTATTCTAATACTCTTACTAATATTATTGATTTTTTTATTCGTAATAATTTTATATTTATTTTTACAAAACATTCATCCTTTTTTTTATCATAAAATGAATCAATTAAATCACATTTATATTTATTTATTATACTTATTAAATTATCATCTAATGTATAATGATATTTATTTGTTGTACGATTAAAATAGTTATAGCATATAATTCCTTCTGTATTTATAATACCTTCTAGTGTTAATAATGATTTTTTTCTCTCTATTTGAAAAAGTTTAACATTTTGTTTTCCTATATATGGTATTGATACTTTTCCTACATAATTATTTCCAATACATGGTAATAATGCACAATTGAACATATTTGTTATTAATAATAATAATATTATTAACATAAATATATTTTATTATATATTAATTATTATATAATACTATTTTTAAGCAATTTTATAAATATTTAAAACTACTTAAAATTATATTTGTATAAAATATAATCTTAATGAAGACACAAAAAAATGAAAATGAAATGTATGTAACAAAAAGAAGTGGTAAATGTGAAACTATTTCATTTGATAAAATATTAAAAAGAATAAAATCTATAGGTAAAGAATTTAACTTATCAAATATTGCTTATGCTCAGCTAACAATGAAAGTAATAGATCAAATTTATGATGGTATCAAAACTACATTAATAGATGAACTAACAGCAGAAGAAGCAGCCTCTATGATATCACAACATCCAGATTATAGTATGTTAGCTAGTGCTATAAGTGTATCTAATTTACATAAAAATACCAATGATAGTTTTTATCATTCAATGAAAACTCTTTATGATTTTATTGATGTTAATGATAATAATTATAAATTAATTAATGAAAATGTTATGACTTTTATTGAAAATAATAAAGATTATCTGGATAGTATTATTGATTATAAACGTGATTATGGTTTTGATTATTTTGGATTTAAAACTTTAGAAAGAGCTTATTTAATCAAATGTAAAAATAAAATAATTGAAAGACCACAACATATGTGGTTACGAGTTTCTATATGTATTCATTTGGGAAATCTTGAAAAAATTAAAGAAACATATGAATTAATGTCTCAAAAATATTTTACACATGCTACCCCCACATTATTTAACGCAGGAACACCTAGACCACAATTAAGTTCTTGTTATTTAATTGCAATGGAAGATGATAGTATTGATGGGATTTTTAATACTGTTAAAGAATGTGCATTAATATCAAAGTGGTCTGGTGGTATTGGATTACATATTCATAATGTTCGTTCAAAAGATTCGCATATTCGCGGAACAAATGGTAAATCAAATGGAATAGCTCCGATGTTGGGTGTTTTTAATAAAACAGCACAATATGTAGATCAAGGTGGAAAAAGAAATGGTAGTTTTGCTATTTATATTGAACCCCATCATCCCGATATTGAAGAATTTTTAGAACTAAGAAAAAATCATGGAGATGAAGATAGTAAAGCAAGAGATTTATTTTATGGTTTATGGGTAAGTGATTTATTTATGGAAAGAGTTTATGGAAATAAACTTTGGTCTCTATTTTGTCCAGATAAATGTCCTGGTTTATCTGATGTATATGGTGAAAAATTCAATAAATTATATTTAAAATATGAAAATGAGAAACTGTATACAAAACAAATAAATGCTCGTGATTTATGGATAAAAATATTAGATGCTCAAATGGAAACTGGAACACCTTATTTATTATATAAAGATTCATGTAATGTTAAGTCTAATCAAAATAATATTGGAACTATTAAGAGTAGTAATTTATGTACTGAAATAATAGAATATTCTGATAGTAAAGAGACTGCTGTATGTAATTTAGCATCTATTGGGCTACCTACTTTTGTGAAAGATGATAAATCATTTGATTATCAAAAATTACATTATGTAACAAAAGTTATAACAAGAAATTTAAATAATATTATCGATACTAATTTTTATCCTACTGAAAAAACAAAAATTAGTAATTATTTACATAGACCAATTGGTATTGGGGTTCAAGGTTTGGCTGATGTATTTTTTAAAATGAATATACCTTTTGAATCTGAAAATGCAAAACAAATTAATAAATATATATTTGAAACAATTTATCATGCTGCTATAGAAACCAGTAATGAAATTTCTATAGAAAGATGTAATGATATGAAATTTATTATACAAGAATATACATTAAATAATTGGTGGTTTGCTACAGATGATTGTTATGATAAAAATAAATATAAAAATAATAAATATGATATGTGTTGTGAATATATTATTTTTAATAATACTTGTGCTTCTTCTAGCAAAGTAAATGAAGAAGATTATAAATTGGAAAAATTACTAAATAAATATAAACCTATTCGTAGTGAAATTATGCATTTATCAAATAATCTATCTGGTAGTTATAGTTCATTTATAGGTTCTCATGCAAGTAATGGACAGCTACAATTTGATTTATGGTCAGCTAAAGTTGATAATAGTAGATATGATTGGGATAAATTAAAATCTAGCATCATTGAATATGGTATTAGAAATAGTTTATTATGTGCACCTATGCCTACAGCCAGTACAAGTCAAATATTAGGTAATAATGAATGTTTTGAACCTATAACTAGTAATATTTATAGTAGAAGAACTCTGGCTGGTGAATTTATTATTGTAAATAAATATTTAGTTAATGAATTATTAGACTTAGATATATGGAATGAAAATATGAAACAAATGATTATTAAAAATAAAGGAAGTATTAAAAATATTTCCAACATTCCCGATTCAATAAAAGATAAATATAAAACTGCTTGGGAAATACCAATGCGACATTTAATTGATATGTCGCGAGATCGTGGTATTTTTATTTGTCAATCACAAAGTTTAAATTTATGGGTAGAAGATCCAGAACCCAAAGGTTTAACAAATATGCATTTTTATGCATGGAGAGCAGGTCTTAAAACTGGTATTTATTACCTCAGACGAAAACCTAAGTATGATGCTCAACAATTTACAATTGAACCAGAAAAACAAAATACAAATACAAATACAAGTACAAATAATGATGAAACGAGTTGTTTAATGTGTAGCGGATAAATTATACTTTTTCTAATATTATTGAATTTTTAACTGCTTCAGTATAAGATGGTGGCTCATCGTATTGATTGTCTAAAATTTGTTGTATATCTATATCTGTTTCTGTTTTAATATCTTTACAACTAGTATCATATAAATCATTTGCAAAAAATATTTGTAAAAATTTAAGTATACACATTTATTAAATATAAATAATATAAATAATATAAATAATATAAATAATTATTTATATTATTTATCATTATTTACATATCATGATACTACTGGTTGATACCAGAGAACCTGTATCTATAAAAAATTGTATAAATTTTTTGAACCAAGATAATAAATATAATATTCGAGTACAAAATTTAGAAATTGGAGATTATATTATTTATGATGAAATTAATGACATTAAACTTATCGTTATCGAAAGAAAATCATTGACTGATTTAGATTCTAGTATTAAAGATGGTAGATATAGGGAACAATCTTTAAGATTAAATAATTTAGATCTACATAATCATAATATATATTATTTAATAGAAGGTAATATTATAAATTATAAAGTAGAAAAGTTTAAATCTTCTTTGTACTCATCTTTAGTATCTATAAGTTATTATAAAGGATTTTCTATATATAATTCTTGTAACAATATAGAATCAGCTGAAATAATATATGGATTTTTTAATAAATTAATTAAAGAAGGTAGTAAATTAGCTTATTATAAAAATAGTACAGAATTGCATAAAGATGAACCTAATTTATCTCAAGAAAATGTAAAATTAGATTATCCTTCTGTACTTAAAAATAGTAAAAAATCACAAATTACACGTGATAATATAATGCAAATTATGTTAAATCAAATACCAGGTATTAGTTGTCAAACTAGTAAAATATTATCAGAAAAATACACTAATATAGAAACATTAATAGATTGTTTAAAAAATAATTCACAAGAAATTGATAATATTAAATTAGAAAATAATAGAAAAATTAATAAAAATGTTGTACAAAATTTATTAACTTTTTTAACTTAATAAAATTTATTTACATATAAAAATTTATTTACATTATATATATTGTATTATATATATAATATGCCCTATTATGCTGTAGCAAATGGTTATAAAGTTGGTATATTTGATAACTGGAACGATTGTTATTTTTCTGTTTATAAGTACAAAAATGCTATATATAAAAAATTTAAAACAAAAGAAGAGGCAGATATTTTTATCTTAGATAATAGTAATAATAATAATAATAATAATATTGAATCAATAAAAGATATAGATTATTATGTTTATACAGATGGTTCGTGTATAAATAATGGTAAAGATAATGCTAGTGCAGGTATTGGTATATTTTTTGGGATAAATGATTATAGAAATGTATCAAAAAAAATAGAAGGAAAACAAAGTAATAATACAGCAGAACTGTTAGCTATAATTGAAACATTTCCTATAATTAAGAATGATATATTAAATAAAAAAAATATAACAATTATATCTGATTCGGAATATGCTATAAAATGTGCAACTACTTATGGTGAAAAACATTATAATAAAAATTATATATCTGATATACCTAATAAAGAACTTGTAAAATTAATATATGAAACATATAAAGATATATCTAATGTACATTTTCAACATATTAAAGCCCATACTAATAATAATGATATACATTCTATTGGTAATATGCATGCTGATAAGTTAGCCAATCAAGCGATTTGACTAGATAACTGTCCTTATAATAAATAATATACTTTACATATTTTTAATTATTTTATTTAATATTATATGACCTATAATAGGCGAAACCCACCAATATTCTCCCATTATATTATTCATATATATATCTAGATTATTTTTTATAGCAAATTTTGATATTATCGTTACAAATAGTCCTAATATACTTTTACAAATATTTTTATATTTATTTGTATAATTAAAAGTTCTTATATAATGTAATGGTGTATGATAATATGTAAAATATACTTTTGCTATATTAGGAAATTTTATCATTATTGGATGAAATATCAATGAATATTTGAGAGGCATATCATCTGATAAATGATATATAGAAATTAATACCAATATTATTTTTCTACATATTGTATTTAATTTAAGTACAAAAATTAAACTTGATAAATGAATAAATATTGAATGAAATGGTAAATCTATTATATCTGTCGCACCATGTCCTATACTTGGTAGAATTAAACCATGTCTCATATTTAATGAATAAATTAATATAAAATTAAATGTATTTTTTTTATATCAATTTATATATTTTATAAAAACAATTTAAAAATATTATATATTTACTATATAATAGACATCGTGGCCGAGTGGTTAAGGCGATGGACTGCTAATCCATTTCCCCATGGGATCGCAGGTTCGAATCCTGCCGATGTCGTTTATTATTTTTATATTTTTTTAAATATAAAAATAACTAAAAAAGAATGTAGAAAATGAATAATAAAGACAAAATATTAAAATTAGTAGAAAATTTTGATAAAGATCCATATTCTATTAGTGATAATGATGTAGAATTAATAAAAGATTATTATTATAATCATGTTATAAATATATTATTTATACCGAGAAACTATTTAGTAATTGGTTCTGATAAAAACCCAAATCGAATATATTTTAAATCTGTATTACAAAATGATTATCTAGTTATCTTTAATTATCCACATGAAGAATTTATTATAGCTAATATTAAATATAAAAAAAATAATATTAATAAGAATGTAGAATCTAATAACTCCATAAATAGTGTTGAATTATCTAATAATATAAGTATTTGTGATAGTTCTTCTGCATTAATAAAAAAAAAAAATATATATTGTCCAAATTGTATTATTATTTAATTAATTTATTATATATTTGTTTTTTCCATAATTCTATCATCATATCATCATGTCTATTATATTTCATTCGTGTTAATATATGTTCCGCATCTATAGGTATAGATTCTGATAACTTTCTAGTTGTAATATGTTTTTTTCTTTTAATAACAAGTTTATTATTATATTTATACATACATACCAGCACTTTACCTGGGTATTCAGAATATTCTTTGTACATAAATAATATATCATAATATATATTATCTTCATTTATAGTATAAATACAAGCACCTTCCATAGATTTTTATATAAAATATTTGTACAAAAATATTAATTATACAGATTATTATATCAATTTAATATAATAATATTAATAATATATAAATATATTACAAAAAATGAAATTTAGTAATAAATATATGGAATATATTGCATATGGATTAATCATATTTTTACTATTTATTATTATATCATCTACTTTTAAACATCAAGAAAATATATTAAGAGACTTATCATTTAGAAAAAATACCAATTTACAATCTAATATAGATGGATATCAAAATATTAAAATAAATAAAAAAGAACCTACAAATAATGAAAAAAATATTAAACCAAATGATAAAATAGAAGGTTTTAGCAATAATCAATTTACCGAGATTAATAGTAATGAATTATTTAATAATATTGATCAACAAATCACCAATTTAATGCGAGATATTGGTGGACAAGGTGGGAAAAATAAACTTAAACAAAATCTTACTGCTACAAAACAAGTTTGCGATTTAGAATCAGCAAAATCTTTAACATCTATGTTAGGTAATACCAATAGTAAAGAAATAAATTTATATAACATAGACCATTTATTAAATGATAATTATGGTTCTGAAAATATTAGATATAAAAAATATACTGAATTATCTAAAACTATACAAAACATAATAGATGGTATATAAAATATTTAAATTATTCTTTATCTAAATATTTTAATCTTATATTGAAATTATTATTCAATATGATAATAAAAACTATACAATGAATTATTATCAAAATTTGTCATATTATGATTGGTCTCTATATTTAAATCATTTAAATAATATAATGTAGTATTTAATAAATAAAATATATCATATACAATATACATATTTATTATAATATATCTTATTGTCTTTATATATATTATATATAAATAATGAATTATATTAAAAATGCTAAAAAGGTATTTAGATTAAAAAAATACCTTGATAATTATATAGATAATCCAAATAAATATAATTTAATTATATTAGAATCGTTTTTGGAACAATTAGGTTTTTATATAAAAAACGACGAAGCGTACAAAGAAAATTACAAAATAAAAATAACTAAATTAAAATACTTTTTATCAAATTTAATAACAATAATACAATCAAATATGGAATATAGTAAAAAACAAGATATTATAAATATATTTGCTACTATACAAGCTGAATTTCAGCAACCAAGCAATCAAGAATATAAAAATGTTTATATCTTTGACAATAAAAGACAACTGCATCCATCTGGTTATTTTCATTCAGAATTATCACAAAAAATAAATAAAAAATATGAAAATATAATAAATACAAAAATTAATAATAAAACTATTAAAAAAATAAGTAGAAGTAGAGATAAAAGTACAGGA
>TARA_B110000858_G_scaffold64321_2_pt1 | contig 12279 bp, 20 predicted proteins | sample TARA_B110000858 | Tara Oceans TARA_B110000858 (sample SAMEA4398247) | marine metagenome | biome: Polar Biome; feature: [SRF] surface water layer (ENVO:00010504); material: water (ENVO:00002006), including particulate matter (ENVO:01000060) such as... | depth 5 m | reverse complement strand
TTAGTAAAAGCAGCACGTATGCATGCCGAAGGTGAGCTAGAACGTGCAAAAACAAATATCATGGTATACATGAACAATGCAACTGGTATCGGCGAACATAGCGATATTGTTGAAGCAATTCAAGAAGAACTTGACAAAATGGCGGCTGCAAGTGATCGAATGGAAATGCTACAAAAGTATTTTGCTTATCCATAGACTATGGTCGATATCAGAGAAACCAGCCAACTTAGCACTGTCCCTGATCTTACCCAATACAAAAAATGTGTAATTGGATTAGACAGGGACGGCGTTATTAACGTTGATCGTGGAACATACACATATCGTCCTGTTGATTTTGAACCTATTCCAGGTAGTATAGAAGCTATTGCCCGACTTAGAAATGCAGGTCATAAAATTGTGATCATCACAAATCAGGGTGGAATTGAAAAGGGTTTGTACACCGTTGATGATGTAGAAGCCGTACACGACTATATGTTTCAATTACTCGGTGATGCAGGATGCAGTAGTATTGATGCAATATATTATAGTACTAGTAGTAGAAAAAACGACATGTTCGCCAAGCCAAACTTAGGCATGTTTAAACGCTGTCAAAAAGAAAACCCACATATTAAATTTAATAGTGGATTCTTTGTTGGTGATAAGATTTCAGATATGAAGGCGGCAGTCAAGATTGGTGCTCGTCCGATATTAGTTAGAACTGGTTATGGGTTAAATACAGAGCGAGAACTCAATAAGTTTACTTATAGATCTATCGCAAAAAAGGTATCAGTGGTAGACACACTTAGCGCACTAGCTGATGCCATTACATAAGGAATACCCATGTCTTACAATGAATTCTTTAATACCACAAATAATAAATCTGCTATTATTAGTATAATGGATGATGAAATTTTGATGCTAGTTTGCTATCAAGATGGAACTCATATTGGCACTATACATTATCCTGATAATAATTTCCACTATGTGAAAGACGCAGCGAATAATTTCGTCAACGGTATCTTAGATACAGAAACAGTAATACGGCACTCAGCAGTATATGGTGGCGAAAAACAGAAAGAAATATATGACTATTAAAAAAACAATATGGTTAGTACTAGGCTTCTTAAGTTTAGGAATGGCTTACATCGGAGTTGTAGTACCAGGAATACCGTTTAGTATTTTCCTAGTATTTGCTGCTTATTGCTTTAGTAAATCAAGTAAACGGATGCACGACTGGATCTATAATCACAAATACTTTGGCCCTTTCCTTACCAACTGGGTACAGAAGCGTGTTTTCCCTACAAAAGGAAAATATGCAATGGTGATAGTGATGTCATCATCGTTGGCATTCCTTTGGTTTACAACTGGAAATATCAATGCAGTAATGTGGAGCGGTGGCTTTATGGCACTGGTCGCAGTATGGGCTTGGCGTTATCCTGGCACAGTTAATGAGCATACTCGTAGAATTGACGCAGGTCAGAAAATTGGTTGGTTACGTTAAAGATACGAACTCCAGCTAGGATGTTGGATATTCATATCTAACTGTTTACGTTTATTAACAAGATCATAATAACTAGGCGCATATGGAACAGTAATTGGTTTCATATGCGTTTTGTCACCTTTACTGTGATTGCATGGACCGCATGCAGCTACAATGTTCTCCCATGATGTTTTTCCTCCCTTGCTTAGTGGTAAAACATGATCTAATGTTAGATTGCTTTTACCATAGGGTGTATTACAATACTGGCAAGTATATACATCACGTATATATAAGTTTACTTTTGAAAATCTTGGATTAGATTTCCTCCGCTGCATTTCTTTAAGCATCATTACAGCCGGGACTCGAGTCTCCCATCTTTCTGATCTTACCATCCAATCGTCATACCATTCCAGCACAACAACTTTATCAAGCCAGAGATAGGTGATTGCTTCTTTCCATTGTATTGCGCTAATTGGTAAGTATGAAACTGGTTGTGCATCTGCGTTTAATAACAGTGTGTCTGCCAAGTGATATTCCTTTTTGATATAATAATATTTATAGGTTAAAAAAGTTCACTTTTATTGTTGACACCAATACGTATTGGTGCTATACCAGTGATAAGGAAACAACGCAAACAGGAGTTTAGCAAATGACACAGTTTAACAAAGAAGATTTTAGCTACCACGGCGGTTACTTAAACTATACTGGCGATTATGAAGGTCGTCCAGTGTGGCAAGCCACAACAGCAAATGGTTCAACTGTTCACCCTTCACTCGTTGGTAAAGGCAAAGATCTTTTTATTGCACGTTTCAAGCATGGTGGCCCATTTACAAAAGCTAAATTCCTTGCACAACTGATCAAAAACTTCACAGTTGAAGAGTATGTAGCTGAGAGAGCAAAAGACGGACTAGATAGTTCACCGTTACAAATCCTTAAAAATAACAATGAAGACTGGTACTACAAAGTGATGTTTGCTTTCAAAGCAAAGCAAGAAGCACGTCGAGTTTATACTAGCTCACATCATTGTGCATACGACTACGCATAATGGAACAGGAGTACCTAAGTGTTGGAGACGCAGAACGTGATCTCCAACACACCTTTGCTAATAGCTTTAAAAAACCAAGTACTATTAAAGTGGCAATATATACCATAATAGTCTTGACAATAATATTTCCAGTGTTATTGTAAACTGAGAAAAATAAGGATAAGAAAATGGCAAAGCGACAGAAAACAACGTACCACACACAACAAATTCTACAACTAGCCATATATGTTGACAAAGCACAGGGATTCGTTAAAAGCGGAAATGGTTATTATGATCAAGAAAAATCTGAAATGGTATATGATAATAAAACAGCCATTCTTAACTATGTTATTGGTGAAACGCCTATGCCAGAAATTGGTAATGATATAATTGAACAGGTTGAAGAAATTGTTGAGAGTTTCAAACTAGAGCTTATTGGCAAGAAAATGTCAGGTCGTATTAATGATTTTGAAACAAATGTTTTACAATCAATCAGTAATGAAACAGTGGAAGCGTTTGGTGTTGCTGTACTAGCAAGTTTGCCTAATAGCTTCCGAGTGCAGTTTAAGCGTCAGACACTTGATGATTGGTTTGACGCACATCGCAAGACTAGTGAGTTTGTTGGCGTTATTGGTGAGCGTATTAAGCTCGCTGTACATATTAAAGATGTTAAGTTTATCAGCAAGTATGGTATTCACTTAGTGACATGTGTTGACACTAACCAAAATATACTCAAGTTTTTCTTTAACAAGGAACCTGACATTTCAGGAATTATTGAAGGGAAAGATGCTATGCTTACTGGAAAAATAAAGACACATGATATCAGTAAATTTAGTAATTGTAAAGAAACTGTGTTTAATTACGTGAGAATTGAACATTAGTAGTTGACATACTGAAAACCGATGCTATTATAGTACATATAGTTAATGCCAAATGGAGTGAGAACCAATGCAGCAAGTAGTAGTACATAACGGAACGTATCGCAACCAACCAGTAGCAGATAAAGTTTTTAGTTTAACAAAAGACTTTCGTCAAGGCGCATCAGGTGCGTATATTACAGTAGACGGAACAGATCACACTGACATGCCAGATCGCAATGTGCGTATCGGAGTAGCAGATGTAAATTCCTTTTCATTAATGTCAGCAGATGGCGAAGTAACGGTTCCAGAAAAAACTGAAACAGACGATCAAATAATTGAACGTTTACGTGAGCGTTTTCAAGTACTAGAAGATATGAGCTATGCATCATGTGATGGTGTAGTGCGTGGAATGGTTGTAACAGGCCCGCCAGGTGTAGGCAAATCATACGGTGTTGAAAAGGTAATGCGTGAAGCTGAAACTATGAATAAAATGGGCGGTGGCTCAGAGTCAACCGGCCGCAAGTTTGGAATGGAAAAAGGTGCTGCAAGTGCTATTGGTTTGTATAAGTTGTTATTTGAATATGCAAACGAAGGCAGTGTACTTGTACTAGATGATTGTGACAGTGTATTGTACGATGAGACGTCACTTAACTTGCTAAAGGCTGCACTAGATAGTAGCCCAAAGCGTTTCTTAAGCTGGCGCAGTGAAAGCAGTGTTCTTCGCAGAGAAGGCATTCCAGATAAATTTGAATTTAAAGGAAGCATTATCTTTATTACTAACCTTAAGTTTGAAAAAACACGTGGTAAGATTAAAGATCACTTAGATGCTATTATGTCACGTTGCCATTATTTGGACCTTACACTAGACACAATGCACGAAAAGTGGTTGCGTTGTAAGCAGATTGTTTCAGATGGTATGTTAGACACTTACAATTTCCCTGCAGAAGAAAAGCAGGACATGCTGGATCACATCCACAATAACCGTAACAAGCTACGTGAGATGAGCTTGCGTATGGTACTTAAAATTGCCGATCTTAAGAAGATGAACGGTACTAAGTGGAAGCGTTATGTGGAAATGACTTGCATGAAGCGAGGTTAACACGAGATTACTAATTGGCTAGGACTCCTCTGTCTGCACTCTCACTCACGCCAATTAGTATGCAGGGGGCTAGTTTTATACTAGTCCCCTATTTTTATAAAGATTGACATAACCATTTAAAAAGCGTATAATAAAATTATGAAAACTACACTAATTATCAAAGATGAAGTTAATTGTAAGTTCGAAGGACTTGAACTTTCCACTCGTAAGAAGCTCGAGAAAGAACTTAAATTCATGTTACCACACGCAAGGCATGTACCAGCTTACAAACTAGGACGCTGGGATGGGTGTGTGGGTTACTTCACAATTGGTGGACAGACATTTATTAGTTGCTTGCCCAAGATCCTTCCCATTGTACAAAGTGATGGGTATGAAATTGTGGTTCAAGACGAACGTGAGTCACATGACTTAACTTTTGAATTAGTGACAGAAGATCTGTTTTCAGATAGGGTATGGCCAGTTAAGCACCCAGCAGCTGGACAACCTATTAAATTGAGAGATTATCAAGTTGAGATAATTAATCAGTTTTTGCAAACACCACAGTGTTTACAAGAAATAGCAACAGGTGCAGGTAAAACATTAATTACTGCGGCACTAAGCTATAAGTGCGAATCCTATGGTCGGACGATTGTAATTGTTCCAAATAAAGACTTAGTAACACAAACTGAGGCTGATTATATTAATTTGGGACTTGACGTAGGAGTCTACTTCGGTGATAGAAAAGATATTGGACGCACTCATACCATATGTACTTGGCAGAGTTTGAACGTATTGGAGAAAAGATTCAGAGACGGACTGAACGACACCGGATTGCATGAGTTTGCTGAAGGTGTTGTATGTGTTATGGTAGACGAAGTGCATCAAGCCAAAGCAGACGTATTAAAGAAGCTGCTAACTGGAGCGTTTGCCACAATCCCTATTCGTTGGGGGCTAACAGGTACAATACCCAAGGCAGAACTTGAACGACTAAGTTTAGAAGTCAGTTTGGGTGAAGTAGTAAATAGATTAAGTGCAGCAGAACTACAAGACAGGGGCGTATTGGCCAACTGTAACGTTAACGTATTACAGTTACAAGACACTGTTGCATACGGAGATTACCAAAGTGAACTTACATACTTAACTACCAATAAGGAACGTTTGGACTATATGGCAAGCATAATCCAAACAATGGCAGAATCAGGCAATACACTTGTATTGGTTGATAGAATCAAAGCTGGAGAAGGATTGGTAGAACGACTAGGAGACAAGGTTGTCTTTATTAGTGGAAGTATGAAGAGCAAGGATCGAAAGGATGAATATGATGAAGTCAGTGAAGCAACTGGTAAAATTATTGTTGCAACGTATGGTGTTGCGGCAGTGGGAATTAATATACCTCGCATTTTTAATCTTGTTCTTGTGGAACCTGGAAAGAGCTTTGTAAGAGTTATTCAAAGTATTGGCCGAGGAATCCGTAAAGCACAAGATAAAGATAGTGTGCAAATATGGGATATTACCAGTAGTGCCAAATTTAGTAAACGCCATTTAACAGAGCGTAAGAAATTTTATAGAGAGGCTTCATATCCCTTTCAGGTTGAGAAAGTGAATTATAAATGACAAAAATACTAACAGTAGAAAATGAGACATATGACCTGGATTTTGTTCCAGAAGAAATTGATGACATACGATACTGTGTGCTAGATTACAGTGATGCTAAAAACGCAGATTATATGTTTGTGCCACTAGTATTTTTGGAAAGTTTTAATAGCCCAGCCGCAGTTTTAAGGATTGGCGCACGAACAGTTAAGATTCCATTAGATTGGAGTTTAATTGTATGCGATCCAATGGTAGGAGATCCAGAAGTTCTGCCAGTAACTAGCTTAAATGATAGAGGATTTAAAGCATTTGTTTTTAATCCAATTACTGGATTTCTTCCAGACTTTGATCAAGTTGAAATTGTTAACTTGTATCAAGAAGTGAAGTGGTATTTTCCAAAACTAAAGTTTGGACATATACTTGCAATACCACTTGAAGATGGTGCGAATCCAAAATGCGCCTACTTCGTAAAAGACACTAACAAGGTACCTGATGTACTGAGTACAGAAGACCTTTGGTGAACAAAGATTAGCTATGATGGCTAATATAGTAAAACATGTTATAAGGAGAATAAAATATGACATTACACGATAGAATTGAAGCAGCAATGACTGAATATTTGGCTGAAAGTGCAAAGTTTGACACTGGCAATAAAGCAGCCGCCACCCGGGCTCGTAAAGCACTTGGCGATCTTGGCAAACTTACGAAAGAGCGCCGTGCAGAGATTCAAGCTCGTAAAAACGGCGCTGACGCAGGCTATTAATGAGCGGTCAACGGCGATGGCTTAAACTATGGGCTAGAACTGTTGGCATGCCCGTTGGCATTACAGACGACGATAAGCCAGAGTTTCTTCCTATTACACAAACTGATGTAATGAAGGCTCTGGCTTTTCGCACTTTTTGGATTGTCTTGCATATTATAACCTGTTGTGCTATAATAGCAGGTAACGGAAGGACATTGAACTTATGGTAGACAAATTATCTATTAAAGAAGAAATGCGGGCAATTGACTGTCGTGTCAAAGGTTGGTGGGAAAGTCTAACAGAAGAAGAAGCTAAGAAAATTAGTCCGTTTGTATTAATGCGTTGGACTAGTGCAGTACAGTCTTCCAATGCAGATATCGAATTTCATTATATTGCACTAGTAAACGAGCTAGTAAATAAGCATTATAATATTATACGACATCATCCAGAATTGCAATTTAAACTGTTGCAATGTGTTGGACTTGGTGCATCACAATTCCATAAATGGATACCGCCTGGAAAACAAAAGAAACAATCAATGGGTAAGCTGTACAATTGGTTAAGTGAGTTGTATCCAACATATAACGATGATGAACTTGAACTATTAGTAAGTACAAATGACATTAGTAATTTTAAGAATATGGCTGAGGAATTGGGCTTAACTAAAAAACAAATCAAAGAGATCTTTAAGAAATGAACATTAGTGCAGAGGAGTTAGTAGCGTTGGCAGGAACCATAAAAAACACTCCTGGTGCATACAAGTGTGAATATTGTAAAAAAGACTTTAAACGAGAAGGTACTATGTTAGCGCATAGTTGTGAAAAGAAGAGACGCTGGCAACAAAAGGATGACAAAGAAACACTTGCTGGATTTTCAGCATTTGATTTGTTTTATCGAATCAGCATGGGAAGCAAAGGTAAAGAATATAAAGACTTTGTGGATAGCCAATACTACACTGCGTTTATTAAATATGGCAATTGGTGCTACAACAGCCACGTGATTGATATTGAAGCATATACTAGATGGTTAATAAACAAAGAAGCTAAATTACGTGACTGGCCCAGCGAGAGATTTTATTTGTTGTTTGTTAAAGATTTTGTCAAACGTGAGAGTGTAGAACGTGCCTTAGAACGGTTTGTTGAGCATGCAGTTAATACTGGTTACTTCGAACAATTTTGGGAGCGGGCTAGTGGATACTTGATTGCAGATTGGGTTGAAGGAGGCAAGATATCTCCTTGGATTATTATTTGTAGTGAAAGAGCTCAAGCTGCACTTGTTAACATGCCAAGTGAATGTTTTGACAGAATTGCTAATTGTATTGATGCAGACTATTGGGGGAACAAACGAACCATGAATCCCAAGGATGCATATTTTGTAGAAGAAATGATAGATGGAACCAGATTTTAATGGATATTGATATTGACTTTGCAGATAGACAGGATGCACTGGCTGTATTTAAAAATACATCAGCAAAATTAAAAAAGGGCAAGCACAATACTGGTGTGTATTTTCATCGTGTACCAACTGATCCGTTTACTGGATTATGCACAGTTGAACACACCAAGGCAGACGAAGCAGGATTTTTTAAACTTGATATACTTAACGTAAGCATATATAAAGAAGTAAAAGACAACAACCATTTAAATAAATTGATGGAAAAGGAGCCGATATGGCAACTATTGGAGCACGACGAATTCAACAAAAATGTGTTTCATCTGAGCGGGCACGGAGAACTATTGCGGCAATTGAAACCGTCATCGGTAGAGCAATTGGCCGCGACACTAGCGATAATCCGCCCAGCAAAAAGACACCTGCAAACCCAGACGTGGTCGCATATAATGGACAACGTCTGGACAAAACCACAAGATGGTAGCTACTACTTTAAAAAAGCACATGCAATTAGCTATGCAATGGCAGTTATCGTGCATATTAACTTAATATGTGAAGAATTAGGATATTAATATGAATAGAGACGGATTTTTACATGACCTAACCCATACTGGGTTTACAGTTCAACATAATGCATTTGATACTGATATGGTAAATGAACTCAATTTATTTGCTGAATCCCTGCCCCCAGAACGAGGCCACGCCAAGGATAAAACATGGGTTGGGTGGCAAGAGTGCCAATCACTAGAAAATCCAAAAACTGATGTAGATTGGGCATATTACTGGACACATCAAGTTGACCACCCAATTATATCACAGATGAAAGAAACATTGGGACAGTATGCAGATGCGGCATTTGGTGAACATAATTGGAATTGGCATGTGCAAGACTTCATTGTGTTGCATCCTGGAATGAACTTTTATCGCCCACACATCGACACCCCTTATCGCTTTCCAGAATTCCGGTATAATGAAGAGTTACTAGGACTACAGTTTATGGTAATGATGTGTGATTTTAATGAGCACAACGGCGCAACTGGGTACGTTCCTGGTACTCACAAATATACATTTGATCCTAAAAGTATACAAGGTGACAACAGCTGGAATACATTCTTTGCAGATAACTATCAACAATACACTGCGGGCGCTGGTAGTTTTGTTTCCTGGCATCCTAGATTATTACATAGCACAATGCCCAACAAATCTAATGAGATTCGTCGAGCATTATTGTTGCATGCATCAGAAAAGAAAACTCAGCGGAAATTACACGTTATTGATCCACAAATAAACAATACGATTCGTACTACGTAAGTTTTCTAACTAGCTGGATGTTTCGTCGCTTTACACGTTTTTGTATGATATTACTCAAACTTATTACTGGACCATGCATAACTTCAAAGTCTTTGATACTAAAGGTAACTAATGATGGTCTGTAATCTTCAAATGCAGACTTAAAAATTATGTTAATAGGGATCATTCTATTTGTCCCCCACCACCATTCGTTTCCTAATTCCAAGAACTCGTGCTTGAGCTCCAGTGTTTTGATTTTATTATAATCATACATACTGGCCAAGTTGTTGTCAATATTTTGGATAATCCCGATATATTCATTTCCGCCATATTTGACTAAGGTTAAAAATGGAAAATCGTCTAATAAGTTTTGATATTTAATGGGAATCTGGTTCATAATAATACTTAGCACATAAATATTAGTGGAGATTTAAAATGAGTTATCAAGCAACAGCACACAAATATAATCAACGAGGTGAAATATTCATCCCGAATCGGACTGGTACCACCTATAACATTCCGAGTAATCACAAAAACTTTATAGTTTACACTGGATTAGATACCGATATAGAATTTTTTGTAATTGGATCAGATCGCAAACCAGTAGATGCTAGTAACATAACAATGCTTGCAAGCATTGTACATAGAACTTCTAGAATTATGGTACTTCATAAAACACTGCAAATTATTAATTACGAAGAAGGTAGAGCGTTACTTAAACTAACCGCGGCGGAGACTTCACTATTAGGTGCTGCATTATATGATATGATGATTACGTTTACTGATGCTTCTGGTCGGACTTTCAGCATGCAAAGTGACCAAAACAATAGAATTGGGTATGTCTTAGAAACTAAACTAAACCCCGCAGCTGGCAAGAGAACTAGCGTTACTAGCTCTATATTTTATGACGAACCAGAAGGCTATCAAGGAGAGAAACTTGCATCTACAACACAGTCTTTTAATATAATTGGCGCACAAAGTATGTCAGTAGAAACTACTAACTATACTGGGGTATTAGAAGTGCAAGCCTCCCTTGTTGCAAGTCCTGGGATAAATGATTGGCTTAATATCCCAAACATTTCTGATTCATTGACTGCATACACTGGTACCACTTACTTTTCATGGACAGGAACACACGTATGGGTTAGATTAATTCATACACCTGTATCTCCACTAGAAAACAATATAGTTGACAAACTAACTTATTTAAACTAAACTATAGATATGATAGTTTTGGACTTTATACGTCAGCAAATTCCATCTGGGTGGAAACAAACTCCTAGTGGGTGGATCAGCGGTAATTGTACTATGTGTCACAAACGTGGACACAGTGCAGATAAACGCAAGCGTGGCGGTATTATATTTTCAGAAGATAAGTTTAGTTATAATTGTTTTAACTGCAACTTTAAAACTGGATGGTCTCCTGGCGCACGTATTAATGATAGATTGGCTGAGCTCTTACAAACATTCGGTACAGACATGGCTGATATACAACGTATTAATTTTGAACTTCTTAAAGAAAAAGATGAAGCAGATATTGCTGGTCAGTTTTTAACTAAAGAAAAAGCAGAAATTATTTGTATAGATTGGCAACCAAAAGAACTTCCGCCTAAATCAACACGCATAGGTGATGTTGATGTAAGTTTATTAAACGACGATAAATTAGCTAAACTAACAACAGCATGTACTTACCTTGTAGATAGAGGATTAGATCACTATGCAGATTGGCATTGGTCTCCACATATGCACTTTGCAAGTAGAGTGATATTACCATTTTATTATAAGGATAATATAGTAGGGTATACTGCAAGATGGTGTGGAGATATCCGTCCAGACGGAATGCCCAAATATTATTTACAGATGCCTAGTAATTTTGTATATAACTTAGATGAACAACACCAGCATGAGTATGTAATCGTAACTGAAGGTCAACTTGACGCATTACAAGTTGGCGGCATTGCACTAGCAGGTAATACACCAAGCGATGTGCAATGCAGTATTATTGATCAATTAGATAAACAAGTAGTGTTGTTGCCAGACTTTGATGCAGCAGGTAAAGAAACAGTTGAAATAGCAATTAAACGAGGATGGGCAGTAAGTTTTCCTCCTTGGGAAGGTGCCAAGGATGCATGTGACGCTGTGGGGAAATATGGTAGACTGTTTACAGTAAGTAGTGTACTAAACAGTATTGAAACAAATAAAACCAGAATACGATTACTTGCAAAGCAATATTGTAAATGATGTGGACGCCAGTCGGAAAGCTAACAAATATAGTGGATGAGTATTGGGAAAAAAAGTTTGCTTGGTGGCCAGTAAATCCTGGATTTGGTGGCAGGCGTATCTGGTTGACTTGGTACTGGATATATGTTATAAGAATAGATAAGGATGGACGAGTACCTATGAAGACAAAACAGTGGGAAATGGTATATACCCAAGAAGAATATATAATGAGAAAGTTGAGCAACATTGGCTGAAGATTACACACCAGATTTACAAAAATTGTACTTGGAATTCTTGATGGCAGACAAGGATCTTTTTGTGCGGTGTAACGCTATCTTGGAAAGCAGTTACTTTGATAGGCAATTTAGAGATACTATCGACTTTGTAAAAAAACATGCTGAAGAATATAATGATGTTCCTATGTTGGAACAGATTAGAGGAGTTAGTGGTGTTGAAATATCAGATGTACGTGACAAACTAACAACAGAACATAAAAATTGGTTTATGGATAACTTTGAACAGTTTTGTAGACACAAAGCACTTGAGGCAGCGATCTTACAAAGTGCTGATATGTTAGAGAGTAAAGAGTATGGTGCAGTTGAAGGTATTATCAAAGCTGCAACG
>TARA_B110000858_G_scaffold15746_1_pt1 | contig 12335 bp, 11 predicted proteins | sample TARA_B110000858 | Tara Oceans TARA_B110000858 (sample SAMEA4398247) | marine metagenome | biome: Polar Biome; feature: [SRF] surface water layer (ENVO:00010504); material: water (ENVO:00002006), including particulate matter (ENVO:01000060) such as... | depth 5 m | reverse complement strand
CCCGGGCGCAAACCGATCGAGTTCAGACACGACGCCGGGTGTGCCCGTGCCGTTGTGCACAAATGAGACGAACAGTCGTTGCTGGACGCGCGGGTCTTTGAGTTTCTGGAGGACCTCAAGCATCGCCGGCATTGCCAGGACTATCGGGTCTTGCGGATTGGTCGCCGTGCCTCCCATCGGTGCCATTGTCAGCGCCAGCCGGTTTGCCCCGCCCGCACGTGCCACCTCGGCCCCTTTCGGAAAGGCAAGTACGTTTTTGTAGACTGTCGCCGTGACGCCGTCCGAGAGCAGTGACCCGAATTGTTCTTTCGGCAGCAGGCACTGAAGCGCATAGATGGCCTGTGCAAAGGTGCGAAACCGCGACAGGTTGTGCAGGCCCTGGGTGGCTGCCGCAATGGCTTCGCGCATGACCGGGTTTCCCTTGAGCTCGAGGGCGAGCGTTGCTGCGTCCTCCACTGAGATGGCGGCAGTGCGCAGCCGAGTCGTGTCCGCATACGCCTCAAGCGGCGCCGACTGCGACTCGAGCACGTAGTACCCGAGGATTGATGGCAGGCGGATGCACAGCTGCTCGACAAGCCTTCGCTCATCGCCGGCTTTTGCTGTTGCAACGGAAACAATGCCATGCTCCAGCTCGCTGCAGATGCCACACGGCTCGCGGTCCGGGTCGGCGTCCGGCCTGTGTGAGCACTTTCGTGCCTTTTTTGCGGGTGTCTTCCTTCCGAGCGAGACGGGGCGCTTTTTTTTGGCGCCGGTGAGAGGCGGCCCGACTTTGCGTACCACCCCGCCCTGGATTCGTGAGGTCGCCAAGAGCGCCTGTGCGGGCGTTGCGCTTTCCGGCACGTACTGTAGCCCGGCACCGTTCCCGGCCGGCCTGTACGTCACCAGTCCGTCGCCAATGCGCAGGGGTGCGGGCACGCTTGCTCTCGGGCCAAGTTTCCGCTCCGCCTTTCCCGCGGCCATGAGATGAGCCCCCTTGAGGTATGCCATCAGCGCGTCGCCTGGATCTGTGCAATGGAGGCCGACAGCAGCAGTACGACCGGGACGCGCTGTCCAAATGCCCAGGTCGACAGAAGCGCCGCAAGCGAAGTTGTGGCAAACGAAAAAGATGAAGTTGTGTACGCCACGATTCCGATGAAAACAGATCCTGCGAGCAACAAGCGATCGGAGCGATTTTTCCCGAGTCCAAGGTACGTGCGGCCCAGCCACAGAACGTTAAACCAGAGCAAGCTGGCCCCAAAGATGAACGCGCCTTCCCCAAACTGCGCGTTGCTTTTGATTGAATGGTACACCGAGATTGCCGCGACAATAAATATTACAAGTGCCCAGGGCCCTGAGCCGGACAAGGCTCCATTGCCAGACATTTCAAAATGGTTCCCGCATCGTTTATACCCGCGGTGCACACGTCCGGCTACGTCTTGGTCGTCCGGGTTGCCTGGTAAGCAAAATAGACGAGTGCGGCGACCAAGAGCAGTGCCATCGCGCGTACAAGGCCTGCATTCTGATTTGCCGCGCGTTGAATTTTGCGGGTCGGAACAGAGCCGGCGTCCCACACGGTCGCCATCATCGAGTCTGTGCCGAGCGAAAGGTCGAGGGCCCCGCCTCGTTGGCGCACGCCCGCACAGAACGTGTCAAAGTTCTGCACCTCTTGTGCAAGGGACACGGTGAAGCAGCGACGGCCCGATGCCTGGAGCGCAATGCCGGACGACGTCCATTCAGTTGTGACATACTCCCTGTGCGCGCGAATCGGCTACGGCGCGCACTGTGCGGCGCGGGAAATGCACCTTAGGCCCTTGACCCTTTCCTCGACCGTAGAAGCTCCAATTCGATCTTCGTCCACCTCGTCGTCGGTAATGTCGAGTGGCATGGCAGGCACAGGCGGTGCAAATCGTCCTCGCACTCTATGGCGACGCTGTCATTTGGCCCATGTACGAATGTGCTGCAAATGGCACATCGGAGGGGTCCAGAGTCGAGTTCCGCAGCTGCCAGGTCGGCCGAGTGCCTTTCGCAAAACGGCAAATCACCGTAAACGGCGGCAATCCGGTCAATTGTGGCACATTCGGTGCACGGTGCGAGTAGGGCGTGGCACTTTGGTCCCCGGAGGTGGATGATTCGGCCCGTTAAGTCTAGCCTCACGACGGATGCCGATCCGCATCCCGAGCAGACTGGCCCCGTTGGACCAAATACTGTCACGACCCGCTGTGCTTTGCTGACCTTTGCCGCCGAAATGCCATGGACGGTGTGACACGAGACGCAAAAGTTGACGGTGGCAAGTCCAATCGTCTTGAGCTGCGCGGCCCGAACTGCCGGATCCGCACGCAGTATGCGAACCGTGGTTCCTCGGGTTGCAACGCCTTTCAAGATGGCCAGGTCGTGCCGGGTCGCGGGCAGCGCGGTCGATCCAATGGTCCCAAATTTGACAATGCCACTCAGCACGCCGTCGGGCGGGATTGCGGGACATTTCAGCTCTGGCCCCGGCTGATGATTTGGCCCGTGCTTTGGAACAAGTGCAGCGCACGCCACCCGGATGTGGCTTTTTGGCACCCCCGATGCGGAGAACAAGGCGGCGCAGACATCGCCCTGGATCCGAACCGTCACGACACTTTGCAACAGTGCGCACGGGAGTCGGGAGATGACCTCCGCCAATGCCAGCAGGATCCCGCGTTTCATCAACTTCGAGATGATAAGCCGCGTCATCGCCACCGGGTCGTCCCAGTACAACAGTCTCGTCTCAACCGACGCAATGGCCGAGCCGCCGGGCACGCCGCCAAAAACAGCAATAGTCAGCAGGCGCCGCAGGAGCCCGTCTTGTTCCCTGACGGCCTCTATCGCGTTCGAGTCAACGTACCGCACGCGAGCATCGTCCGGTGCCATTGCTTTGTGCAAAAGGTCGGCGGTCACCTGGCGACCGGGCTGCACTAGGGACACGGCTCGCACAATCTCAGCGCTGTGCTTGAGACACCCACAGTAGTGGCCCAGCAACGTCCGCGGGTTAATCTGTTCGGGCGCCAACCCAGTTTTGAACAAGGAGGCGACGTCGTCCACTTGGCCCTGCGCCACCAGTTTCTCGAGCGCCAGCATTGCCGTCAGGTGGAGGTCTACAAACAGGCTTGCGTCCGGAAGTCGCTCGGGTGGCAGGCTCTTGGAGCGCGCGTGTGCAGCAATTGCCGTCTCTCGCAACACAGCAATGCCGCTACTGCCTTCTCGTGCCCACGTCGGGCTGGACCAAAATGTGTGCTCCGATGGGTCAGCGCAGCTTAGCCGGCTTTGAGCCACCGCCATGCTGTACACGGGGGTGTTGCGCTCAAATTCCGGCCGGAGCCACTGCGCTGTCAGTTTTTTGGCACATATCGAATGCGCTCCTCGTCCAGGTACCACCGGTTTTTGAAATCAAGACGCAGTTCGAGTTGCTCTGGGCAGTACCGTACAAACGCGCCTCCCGCGGCACCCGGGTCCGTGTAGGGGCTGACCATAAATTCTGATTTGTAGCCGTTGGGTTTGTTTGCCGGGTTGCAAAAGGGGGCCAGTGCGGCAGCCTCTGTTGCAGATCCCATTGCGGTGCGGTCAAACATGACTTGAAGGTCGCGGCGCAGGCACATCAGGCAGGGCCCTTCGACCCCATCGCCAATTTCGGCAGGTGTCTTGAATGCCGGGAGCGGGCCGAGGGCGTCGGTTCCAACGCCTTCGTAAGTTGCGGCCACGCACATTTTCCCAAACGCACAAAGTTGCACCGCGCCGTCTTCCGCCGTCGGCCATCGTAGGAACTTTGCATTGTGTGTCGCAGTACATATGACTGCGCCCACCTCGGGTGCTAGCGACTCGAGCGACGAGCCAAGGATTGACTGGTACAGCGCAACAAGGTCGGTGTCCCGTCGCTCAATCAGTTCCTGTACCGCTCGCACATCAATATCAAAGTTCTCTGCGTCGCAAGTTTCGGTCGTGGCACACAAAATTTGATCAAGTAGCCCGCACAACTGTTCTATCGAAAGTGCGGGTGGGTCCATTGTGCGCGGCAATGCTCGTCGTGAATTCTGACAAGGAGGCGTGCGCCCGACTCTCGCAGTGCGGTTGTGGGTCAACTACCAAACAACTTTTTGTATGGCGACGGCAATTTGCGGCCATGCGGTGGCAGTGTGCAATTGCGACGTTGGACGCAGAGGTCTTGCAGAGACGGGAATTTCTCCGCGCCGTCGATGCCGACCCCACTGCTGCGATGCCACGGCGCTGGCTGTCCGTGGCAGAGGTCATGCGCCGCTGTCCGCAGGCAACGAGCGCGCTGATCGCTGCCAACGACCACATTGGCGTCCCGGAGGCACTGCTCTATGCTGTTTCGAAGGGGCTGGATGAGCACGCAATTGTCATCTCAAAGATGCTTTCGTCGCCGAATCTGCTCAACCACCACGCGGCCATCATCGCGATGCGGATGCACCTTCTCGGTCATTCGGCGGCGGATGCGTTGCTGCACTGTTTTCACACTGCGGCAATCCGCCGGGTGCTTTCGATGCAGCATGGGCCCCGAGAAGAAACGTTGCTGCGCTTTCGCAGCACCCTCACGCGTCGGCGATTGCAACTGGCGACGGCGTCTCCGGAAATCTTTACGGGTCCGTGGGTTGTTGAGACGGACGCTGCGCAGGTCGACGACAGTACGCTCGAAATGCTGATCCAGGCCAAGCCTTTTTTGAACAAGGCCGTGATTGTGGTCGCGCTTGCAAGACACGACTGCGACAGATCCGCTCGGATCAGGATTGTGGCAAAGAGTGCGGAGGGCTCAAAGCAACTGTCGGATGATGCGTTCCGGCACGCTTTCCAGTGGGGCTGCCCGGGCACGCGGCTCATTGAATTGTTCAAGAATGTCCATCAGGGGCCCACGTACCAGGCAATGTTCGAGTGTTTTCCGTGGCTGTGCGATGGCACCCGCGACGATCTGATGCGGGCAGCGGCACTGCGGCCGAATTGGCAAACACTTTTCCGCATCATGCTACCACTGGGATTCGGGCTGACGCCGAGGCGTGGTCGTGGCCCGCTTATGGTTGCACGGAAACGGCGTGTGCGCGCACTTCCCCGCGAGGCAGAGGCCGATCTGGAGACCTTGGCGTGGTTGGCCAAATTCGCGTCAACCGAGCACGTCAAGGCGGCGATCAGGGCGGGGCACCGAATTCGCAACTGGGCGGCCGTCGGAACGCACCCTGAGCCGTTGCAGCGCCTGCTGCGACTTGCGCGCGCCCCAATGAAGTGGTCGGAGCACGCGCACGAACTTCTGCCAGAAAAGACCCGCAAGACAATCTTCACATTTATGCTGTGCGCGCACAGACTACGCACGACTTGCGCCCTACAGCTGCCACGGATCCCCGTCGAAATGATGTGCGCCATCTTTACGAATCTGGCCACCTGAGCGCGTTGCCAGTTGAGACTTGGGGGTCATCCGTTTTCAGCGAAGCGTAGCGCAAGCCCGATTTTCCGGAGATTGTTTCGATCAGAATAAAGGTAGCAAAGCCCGCGTATGCAGTAAACAGGGCCCACGACTCGTCATTGATATCTTCGTCTCCCGAGCACGGCATTTCTGGGACGCCTTTAATTTGGTTCACGATTTCGGCAGTTGGGACAGAGACGAAGCCTCCCGGGACGAGACAGTGCGCCGATGCCAAGTGCAGGCGTTCGAGTGCGGCGTCGCCAGCTTCCTCGGAGTACGCCGCGAGTACCGCAATGGTGTCACAGTCGTTCAGCGATGACAGGCTGCACCCATTGCACTGCGTGTCGCACCCGAGAGTCTGCATGGCAACGTCCACGTGGAGGCGAAAGAGCTGGTACGAGCCGAATGCGCAGGCCCTTCGCGCGACGTTGATGTTGTTGTCAACGCACGCCAACGACGCGACAATAAGCCACAGCATGCCGCTTTCTGCTCTGATTAGATAAGTGTCCAAATAGTGCTGCCCCACTGCGCGGGCCGCTACTGCAGGGCCTCTTCAAACGCCGCATAGTTGTCGCCAAGGTTGGGAAAATTGGCGCGGATGTGATGCTCTCGCAGACGATTGTCAAAGGTCTTGAATCCGTCGTCGGCCAGGTTGATGGTTTTGACCGTGGGGTTGAAGAGGCAGGGCGTCTTGTCGTCTGTTGGGCCGTCGCACAGCACGTCGCCCTCGTAGTCCGGGCTCTCGATAATCACAGGGCCGCCCGCAGGCTTCCGGATGACCGATGTCGGTGGCACCGGACTCTCCCCGTAGAATCGCGCCAGACCGGTCACCGACTGGCCCCACGAGGTCTTTGAGCACAACGACACAAACTCGTCCGCCACACGCTCTGCGGGCGTCTGCGATCCGTTTGCAGCGCTCCCGACGCCTGCCAAAAGACGCGCAAAGACGACCACGTTGAGCACCTTGCGGCCTTCGACGACGTTGAGGCCGGGCTTGATCGATGACGGCTTCTGGTCGTTGGCGGGGGTCGTGTCGTCTTCTGCACGAACGTAGTTTGCCATTGTCGCTGATCGGCGCATTGAAATCCTGCCGGACGCCTTCAGCCTCGCAATCGATTCGGCAAGTGCGTCGATGCCATGAGACTCGACTGCGGCCCTCCATTTCCCGGCGGCCACTGGTGTGAGGGCGTCCACTTCATTCTTGGTCAGCGCCTCGACCACAGTATCGGCAAGGATGAAATTTTGCTCGTTCATCGTCACCTGCTGAATCTGCAGCGAGTTGGCGGCTTTGATCAGTGTGCTCATGACAATTTTGTCGGGCGGAAGTGTGATGAGCTCGAGGTCCTTTGTTGGCAGTCCGTACCGCGGCCGCTGGTCGGCGCTTGCAATCTTGAGCGCACCGGTGTCGACCATGTTCTCAAGATGCCGCAGGATTGTGTCCGAATCGGGGATCTTGCGGTGGTCCTCTTCGGGCACCGCTGCGGTCACGGCTGTAGCCAAGGCCGACAACGACCGGCGGTTCGTGCTGATTGTCGCCGGAAGCACCGCAAATCCGCCACAGTCGCTAATCTTCACCTCGATTCCAACCAGCGTCCGACCGTCGTACGAGCGCGAGAACTCGACCATTCCCGCCAGCGCCTTGTAGACAATTTCCTCGACGTGCGTCTGGTCGAGCTCGCAGAAGGTTTTGTAGGCGGATGCAACGTGCTCGGCACGAAAGAAGCCGTTGCGCAGATAGTATTTCACGCGGTCGCGCTTCGACTTTCCGCGGCAGGCAATGGCCATTTCGAGCTGCATGTGCCCGTGCACCACGGTTTTGAACATGTCCTGTCGGCGGCTGCTGGGGGCTGACATTCCGCGCTTCTTGAGGAACTTGTAGAAAACGGATAGGATGTGTGATCCGATCTGGAGGCCCATTGCGGTGAACGGCGTCACGTCCGTGGCCTTTCGCACCAGGTGCTGAAACGCAAGCCGTGCACGCTCCCTGTGCGGATTGGTGTTGCTCGGAAACCTGCCCATGGCGTTTGGCATCACGAGAACCATCCGCCGCGTCTCGAGCGCAGCAATGCCGTCGTCGTCCTTTTCGACTGATTGCCAGTAACGATTCCCAACGGCAAGGGTGCGTTCGGTGGTGACATTGAGCGATGTTTTCTGTTCAAACCGTTTGGTCTCTTCGTTCAGGACCGCCCTCTGGCGGCGAACAGCGCCCTCGGAGATCATCACCTTCCACTGCTCGAGTTGATCGGACGTAAGCCGCATTGACTCGTCAATCACCCCGATCGTTCGGTCCGAAACCGTATCGCACGCAGCAGCCTGTGCAGACGAAGAGTCGAACCGCCGGACCGCCTTGGCAAAAGTGAGCGACGTGATCACCTCGACAACGAGCGATTTTCCGGCCATGGCCTTGCCAATGCAAAAGATATGCAGTGGTGGCGCCATGCTGAGCAAAGGCAAGATTTGCCCGCAGAAGATGAGGCCGTAGCCAAATGCAATCTGCGCCGCACTGAGCCCGAAAAACTTTGCAAGTGCCACCTGGATCAGCCTTTCCAGATCGGCCGGCCTTTCGCATTTGTCAAAGAAGGTGCGGGCCCACTCGTCTTCGGCAAGCAGGTCATCGAGCTGCTCTCCCCACTGTTGTCGGGCTTCGTAGTTTCCGGGTATGATCCCGCCCGATGCCGTCTCGACAAGTCTGGCCGTGTCGATGGCGTAGTCTAGGACCTGCTCAAGGTCATCGGGCCCGCAAACTGCATCAAACATCAGCTCCGTCTTTTGCCGCAGACTGCCAAGGGCAGGGTAGCCAAACAGTTCCTCGGAAACCAGCGGACGCGAGTGCCGGGCAGCGCGGCTGACGACATTCCTCGAGCGCGAAGGCGCAAACAGCGGAACCGACTGCCGAGGGTCGTGCAGCACGCCAATCTCCTGATCTTCGCCCCGGAATATCTTGTCAAACGGCCCGTCGCGCTCGTCATTCCAGCCCCGGATCCGGCGTTTCTGCGCTGCCGTCGCCCTGCGCTCGGTGTAGCGCTGAAGATAGATGCGGGGCGTAGGCGTGCCGATGAGTGCCGTGACGTTGAAGCTGTTGCTGTCCCCCGTCAGGTTCCAGGGAAGCGATTCCCCAAACACGTACACGAGGGGATTGAGCCCGCCGCGGCTGGTGACCGACCACGGCGCGCTCCACGTCAGCGCCGGCCCGTCTTCTGCGTTGTCGGCAGACTGGATGTACATGCCCATCTGCTGCGGCGCCGCGCCCAGCACGCTCAGCGGGCGTTTCGGGTCGAGGATGTTCAGAAGGTGCCCAGGGTCGCGCGGCTCGTCGGCCGAGATTCGCAGAACGGACCCGGGTTCGATGTCCACAATGTACCCCAGCATGCGCAAGAGGCACGGAAACGACGTCACGGTCTGGTGCGTGCCAATCCGCATGGGTTCCTTTGCGCCCCTCCGCTGCGTCTTGCGCTTGGCAATCTCGGACTCGAGTTCGGCCGAAAAAGCGTCGTAGCCCTCGTGCGTGAACAGAAAGGTGAAGGCATACGCGAGCGGCTGAATGTGCGTGCCGACATCGGCGTTCCCGGATCGCAGGACACTCTCAAACTTGGCCGCCTGCACGATGAGCTCGACGACCAGCCGGTAGTTTGGGCGCGCTGGGTTGCCCGACCCGCACGAGCGCAAGACGTGACAGAACAACACGAACGCAGCGCTTGCTGCCGCCTCCTCCTTGGTCTGGTATTCGCCGTGGGTGCGCGCGAGCTGGAAGGGCGTGAGCACCATGGTGAAGGCGGTGTCGGCATGGAGGCCCGTTCCGTGCGGCAGCCTCTGATTCGGGCCGCATGCGTACAAATGATCCGACGCGGCCATTCCCACCCGCGGCCCGAGAATGTGATTGGAAATCCATCGCCGTTTATAGATGTGGCGCATACATTCGAATGCGTATTTGGGTACGAAAACAAATGTTTACCGAAGCGCAGCATGGACGAAAGCGGCGATTTTTCCGGCGATTCGGGCGAGGCGACCGCCTGCGACGACATTGTGACGCCGAGCGCGGCAATGATTGCAATCATGGTGGTTTCCATGCTGTGCAACATTGCGTCGACTGCAAAGACATTTGCGACCAGTCGCACCGCAGAACCAACACAGCCTTACGATACGTACGGGGACGGGGGAACTGAAATGCTTGACCTGCGCATCCGCTACGGGTCCGACTAGCGCACGCACACGTGGATGCCCTCGTACAGCACGCTGGGGATTGGATCAACCACAAGCAGGTTCTTTGTAAGGAAGGGCAACAGCGAGGCGTAGATTTCCGTTCCGTCCGATACACAGATCCGCACGTATCGGTACTCTGGGTGGCCCTCAAGAAGTGCTCCAATGTTGGTCGGGGCAAGCGCGACGTCGCGTCGGACGAAACAGCTCCGCTCGGTTGCTTTTCCGGTCTCTTCGTTCTGATTCGGATTGTACAATACATCTGTCCTCTTGCGGTCGGCCGAGTTTACTCCAAACACTGTGGCCTGCACTGTTGTCACCAGGTACGTCTCGCACAGAATAAGCGTGCGTGCAAGCTGCAGAGTTGGATGATCGTCGTCCCCAACGGACGCAACAAAATCCTCCCACGCCGTCTCCGGTGAGCACTGTTGCACGGGCATCAACCGGCGCTTGACATCGTCCGGCATCCCATCGCTGGCGGCGGCGCTATCCAACAGACGGTTCAGAGCGGTGTGGCTCATTCGGCGCCGCGGGTTGTGAAAGAATTTATGGATTTGTCGTTTCGGGGCCTGCACAAATATGCGGAACGAGCACGACCGACGCAGGCCGCGTTTCGGCACCGCCTTCAACGGTCGCGGTAATTCCAGTCTCGGCTGCGGTGATTGCGGGCCCGGCATCTTTTAGGTTGAGTCCGGATGTGGTGAACGTGTACAGGTGCGCCAGGCTGTACTGGCCATCTCGCCTGACCGAAAACCCCGTCTCGTCGATGTGCGAGTGCCCGGGGTCAAAAACGCGAATTGAAAGGGAGTCGGCGTCGACCGAGGCATCCAAAACCGCTCCAGGTTCAAGCCCTCCGCGGGCGTACCGCCCCATCAAATCCGGGACCGTTTCGCCCACACTTGCCGCAAGATCTGGGTACCGGGCCGCATCTACCGCGGACCCGTCGGCAATCACATGGCCTGCAAGGGAGCCCGCGGCTGCACTCCACTGCACAGTCCCAACAATGCACGCGCCGCCCCCGACTGACGAAAGTGCGCCCGACGAAGACGAAGTGCCGCCCATGGCCGCGCCACCAAGTCCCGCAAGTCCGACCAACCCGACAAGGCCAAGGTACGACCGCCAGCCCGCTCGGACGGCCACATCGGGCTGTGCCACTTTTGGAAACAGGCGCGGCGGCGGCAGCGTTGGTGCGCTTGGGGGCGGCGGCGGGTACGAATTGGCGGCGCCGGACGGGACGGCCGTAAGCGACAGCCGCCGGGGCGGTGCGGGGCGTTCGACTATTGTAGCCCGGTTGGGGCGCTCGTACTCGACATCTACCGGAAGATAGCCTTCGTCTGCAACTGTTTCCGCACCAAAGTCGCCCGAGTAGAGGTCGGGTTCACCCTCGGCGTAATGGTACAATGGCTGCGGCTCGTCACACGACACCCGGGTTGACATCTTCAGTAGTCTCTTTTGTCGGACCGCTAATACCGCTGTCGGCCTGCTGGGCCACATCCATTGCGTCTTCCGCCAAAAAATCAAATGGGATGCCAAGGGACTCTGCAAGCAGTTCGCGGTGCTTTTCGGGTGCAAACAAGTCGGCGTGGTGCACGAGGATGTTGTACGGTATGGCGGGGCGGACGACCACTCCCATCGGCTGCAGCGTCTCGTTCACAATTACGCGAATGTCGCGCACACGACTTTCAAAGTTGCGGATCGCCTGTGATGATATCATTTCAGATCCCGCCAGCCGCTCCGAGTTGACGTTCATTCCGAGTTTTTGGGGCGGAACGCCTGCGGCCATGAGCAGGTCGTGGTCGTAGGTGCGCAGCAGTCGGTTCATGTCCGATACGGGCCCGTTCAGGTGCCGTGCTTCGTTGCCAATGGCCATGCCGTCCGTCACAAACAGCTCGTCGTGGCGCTTGACCCGCGTGTCGACCGGGAACCCGCCCCCGGCCACCAGCTGTGCCGACATGTCGTTCTCGCGCGCTGCCTCGGTGTGCTGCGCCAGTTCGCGCAGCAATTCGTGACGCCGGATAGATGTAGTGTAGTCTGCGTCTGCGGTGGCATTGGGGTTGCTGCGCGCAGCAATGAAACTTGGCGCCAGCGCGTCGCCCGGGGTGATGTTTGGGTTCACGACGGTGTACACCGAGCGGGAGGAGTTTAGCGCATCTCGGAGCATCATATTGTGCTCGAGGCGGTTCAGCTTGTCCCAGACTTTCACCGCCGCCGCCCCGAACGACGACAGCACGGTGCGGTCGCCCAGGCGCGCGGGCGGCATAAAGATGCAGACGGCAACATCGACATCATCCTCAACATCGGCGCGCCACGCCTTTTCCTGGTCGTCCCACGAAATGAGCGCGTCCGAGTTCACAGCCCCGCCGACGATTACGGCAAACCCGCACAGCACTAACTGTCGAATAACGTCGTTCAGCAGATAGCGCACCTGATCAAGCGCAACTGACTTTGGTACATCGAAGCCGGCGGCCAACACAGACGTTTGCCAAGTTTCTACCGCGAGCCGAATTTGCGGACATTCTGTAAATGCGCCGTAGACGCGAGCCTGTTCGGCTTTCAGTGACCCAGACATCCGATCGTCAGTGCCCACGAAAGGACCGACAGTCGGTCTGGCGATGCGGCAAGGACGACGACCGAGAGCGCCACTTCGATGGCGGTGATAAGTTCAGATGGCAGAGAGGCCCCGGACTTTGGGCTCTTGCGTTTTCCGAGTTCTGAAACAACCAGCGCAAAA
>TARA_B110000858_G_scaffold123387_1_pt1 | contig 12340 bp, 13 predicted proteins | sample TARA_B110000858 | Tara Oceans TARA_B110000858 (sample SAMEA4398247) | marine metagenome | biome: Polar Biome; feature: [SRF] surface water layer (ENVO:00010504); material: water (ENVO:00002006), including particulate matter (ENVO:01000060) such as... | depth 5 m | reverse complement strand
TAAGATATAGAACAACCCTCGCTTACTCTACATCTCCCAACAACATGGATGCCATACAGACTCGCTCGCAAACGGCACAATCTTCTCTAACAATCAATCTTAGCCCACAAAATATCGTCCTCCTTAATATTCTCCGCGACAACTTCGGTGCCCAAATGGAAACAGATGGAAATGAATTTCTCTATCCCATCCAAGAACAACGTCGCGCTCGTCAGCTCATCGGTGGTGGGAGTATTACACATGCTCTCATGATTCTCATTCAATCGCACATTAACTACCACGGAGACACTATCTTCTCCGAGGCAAGTGATGACTTTCGTAACGTCAACCATGAAGAAGACGACTGGATAACAGAAGCTGTCATCGCCCGGCAGATCATTTATATGTTTCCTAACACAGAAACTATTGAGGACATTATCAATGACGATAGTCGCCTATCAATTGAAATTCACGCGGCAGCACGTAATTATGGAACACTCCCTATTCCAGAAGCTCCGGGATAATTAAAAATATCTAAACTATAAAACAATATAATAAAAAACAGCTTAAGTAATAGTTTTTTATTATATATCTATAATTGTTCTATGTAATTTCCCCCCCCCAACAACATTGGTCACACTTACCTTTTAACCACGATTCTTTGTAATTTAGTGCTCTTTGCCAATGTTGTGAACATAAATATCCATTTTCATGATTTACTGTATGTGTATGTTTTTCTACACATATGCCATACTTATCATCTACTATTAATTTCTCGCAATCCACACATCGTTTTTCTTTGCGAGAGGTTTCACTTGTTAAAGAACTATCTTCAGGCTCTTTTGTAGACAATTCCTTCACCTTATTATGAGTCGTTGAATCTATATCTTTATTGGTAGACATTTTTATTTTAATGGTTATAATAAATCCGACGACTGGAAAAAGTTAAATTACAGTCTTGGACGGGACAAACTGGTTCACTACTTCCATACGAAGCCAGACTACACGAATTAGGCCTTATAGAATAACTGGCTGAGTTCAAATCTGATATAAATTATCGTATTTATATACAAATGTCAGTTACCATTACTAAAAATATAACAAACCCAGATTCAACAACATGTTACCTGCGATATCCAATGTCTCCCGAAATAATTAAAATACCACAACCGCAAACGCCAACCGACCTTAATATGGTCACTAAAAAAATATCCGGCGCTATACAAAACCGTCCTGGGCAGATTATGTTAGCAATTACAGGAGAAGATGATAATAAACAACCTCAAAAAATTATTATATTTAGTCGCGGCGGTGGGATTACACTTACATTAGGAGTTGAAGACTATTCGGAATATATAGCCAAATATATTAATTCGGAACATCGTATTCATCAATTTTATAAAAACGAAGATTTATACATAACTATTATTAAAGTCGATATAATTGAACAACTATCCGCGGTTGCCCGAGAATTATGGAACTCTGTTAGACAAAAAGATCCTGATAAACTTATGCTATATATCGATTCTACAAATAACGCAACAGGTGAACTAAGTGATGACCCATTTGTAAATGAAGCTCTATATTTTGACATTACGTCTGTTACACCGACCTTATCTGGTGTGTCTATTACGAATAAGGTCGGCGAATCAATTGATAGTAAATCAAACGGATAACTATTACAACTGGGAGCCACCCCTCGGTACCAACTCTCGGTATCAACTCTCGGTATCAACACTATGTATAGTCGTTTCATTACTTAAATTCTTATAGATTCTTACATGTACATGTTCTTCACTATCTTTTTGTAATTTTATTTTAAAAAGATAGTTTACCCCTGCTACTACTTGGTGTTGTATGTCAATGATTTCAAAGTGTTCTATTTTCCCATTTCTACCCTTCTGTATTAATATTGCTTCTATTTCGTCTTTTTTACTATTTATAATAGTAAGATGTTCGTCGTTTATTTCAGTATAACTAAATCCACCACACTTCATTTTATTATATAAATATATAAACTATAAGTAGTCTATATATTGTTATTTAATCTTCTCCAAACATTTTTTTATATTCATCCTCTGGGAAATTAATACCCTGGATAATTAATATTTTGTCAGCTTTATTAAAATCATAAAAAACCTGTTCGTCTACTTCTTTCCATAGATTTTTTGGTGGTATTGATACTATATATTTTTTACCATGATTATGTGGAATTTGAATTGGCACTTTAATAGGTCCCTCAGATTCAATATGTTTGTCATAGTCTATGTGTAAAATTTTTTCAGGAACCGGGATATAGTATGGGCGATCTTCATCGATATCACCCCATTCTTTATAGGATAATTCCCTTTCCATATGAGGAACAAGACTCCGTTGGTCTGTCCAAGTTGCACTTGGTGGTGGTTCTAATTGAATATTACCCGATGATATTAGGATATCACCATATTTTCCTTCAAAAGTAAATGAGTCTATATATTCCAGAATGGATTCTCTCCCAACATAAATTCCAGCACTTCCTATATCGCCTGCCTCTAAAGAATCGCCTTGCTGTGTTTCAATAATAAGTGGATCGCCCTTTACAGCACTTCTTCCGAGGACGGTCCAATGCCCCGGTAGATACATTATCGTCGCAAAACCTTTAGGTACCTTATTAAAAAATCTCCACATATTAGCTATATCAGAATCTGATAATCTTTTTTGTTCTCCTTCCATCTCGCCAATGATTTCAAGTTTTTCCCAGACGGTTGGTTTTTTATTATCCTTTATGATAATATCTGGGTGAATATCTCTTATCCATGTAGCATGGTCATTCATGGCGCTTAATATTTCATCTTGGTATATTCCACGCATAGGGCCTAAATTAGCTCTGTTAAATATATCTTCCAAAATAGTGTTATATACACCAAAGTAGTTTAACACGCATGCTCCGCAAAAAGAATTGTGGTATCCACTTACCTCATATAACGAACTATTCATATCTTTTGATAATTTGGTATGAAATCCACCGCACTGATTATAATCGCTCATTAACATATAAATTTATTTTATTATTAAATTTGACGATTATGATATCCATTTTATTTTAAAAAGGTCTATACAAGATACCCTGTTTCATGCTTTTAATATATCGGAGTATATCCAGTCTCTCTACCAGAAGCCATATCTAAAATATCTGGAGAATTTATTAAATATAGTGATGCCAAAAAAATGTTTGATACTTTCACATCTAAAAATCCATTATAATTATCATTACCATCTATTATACACATTGGTATACTACCATTCTACGATTTTATCATCATTCAGTTCTAATTTATTTTTAATAGCCTCCAGTGTTCCACCCGAATAGTTATATTTTGTCAGTTCTATTGGTGAACATTCTTTAGGTAACCTTGTGGTCATCTCATCCGCAACCATTTTTAAACGTTCTATCATAATAGAATACAAGTCGCTCAAGTCTCCCTCTATTACTGGATCAACAATGTTGCTAATTTCGGTCATGATTGAGGATAATTCGCCCCGCCCGACCGAAGTTAAATTAGGATTACCTAACCAAACTGTTCCTATATACCACCCATGTCTATGATATAATTCTGGACAAGTCTTTGAAGCACACGAGATATATATAGAATGCGCTTCTGGAGCAAATTCACCCGTAGGTGTTAGAACACATGGGTTCACACTCTTGTTAAAACCAATATGTATCGTAGGCATTGTATTATTATTTCAGTGTAACTTGCTGAATTATCAAATTTTTTAAACAATCGGCTATTCTAAATGGGCTATCTAGAATGGGCTATTTAGAATAACTACACGGTTTATAAAATTTGATACATTTCTTTCTGGATTTCTTCAATTACAAATCAAAACCAATGAAAATCTATATTAGCATTTTACCACTGATGTGTGTATTGACGTGCGTCAATTCGGCCGTTACATGTGGAGATGGAGAATTTTATGTAAAGAGATCTAGGCGGCGGCGATCGGTTCGTTCGATATGTAGACCTTGTATTGCGGGATACTGGCAGAGCGAATCTGGACATAACAATAAATCATGCCAGTTGTGCCCACCTGGTAAATACAGCTCTTGGCCCGGTTCAAATGAATGTACAGGTGGACCAATATGTGCTCCTGGGACAGTAGGAATTATAGGCGCAGTTTCCGAAAACGAGTCGTCTTGTAAAGATTGCGTTCCGGGCAGATACTCTAATATTTATGGAGCTGGTCCCGAGTGCCATAGTTGTCCCTCGGGACAATATACGAATCAATCTAAAACTACATCGTGTATGGGCGGTGGAGCTTGTCCTGCTGGAAAGTATGGTTCCATGTTTAATACTAACCAAGGACTTTGTAACAATTGTCCTATTGGTAAAATTACAGTAAAGCCGGGACTTTTTGTATGTAGCGCTTGTCCTGTAGGACAATACCAGTTGAAATTGGGACAACCCAATTGCATCGTCCAGGATAAGTGTGGTAGATGGAAGATTCATCGTGAAAATGCGAATGAGTGTATATATCTGTATAATATTGACCTCTATATTGCCCTAGTAGTATTGGCATGGGTTAGCACACTACTGGCATTAAAGGTTTTGTGGATTTCAATGGAACCGTGTCTAAGTTGGTCTACTGCTATGGTTCTTATAACATTTGGTGTCTCTATTTGGCTATCTACTTATCATCCTATTAACATAGACCATGAATTGTCTAATGTGAAATTCGGATGTTTGGCGGCTTTTGTAATTATTACTATATGTGTATGTATAAACTATATCTTGGTCGATACATGTGGTAATAATTATATTAGTAGTTGTAATAACAAAGATGTACCTAAACACCCGATTGATATTCAAGTGGATGGGGTCGATAAAGCGTATGTATAATACAAATTTGATAATGACGTATCAACTAAAACTATTCGGAAGATACTTCATGGGGACAAGTGTATTTTCCGGTTTCATGATTTATGGTGTTTCCCTGGCTGTGTATTATCCCAAAATGGTCATATAGTAACACTGTTTTACCACCATAATATAAAATTTTCTTTTTAAAATTGGTATGGCGTAATAAATGTTTCAAAAACAAACCACAGCCTCGCTATGTAACTTTTTATGGTCTCTTACAAAAATTTGATGTTCTCTGAAGCTATATAATTACAGTAGAATCTTTCGTTTTATTATAACTGCACCACCAACTACAAAATGAGCTGGCCTATTCAGGACGTATTCGATAAGAGTCCCAACGGTGGCGATACCCCGGTAGCACAGGTCGATGCCGTGGCAACTGTGATTCACGCCCTTGGTTATGTGGTGGAGTGCGGTGTATGGGATAACACGGGGGGACTTACCGGTCTCCAGACAGAGTGGCTGAGATTTGGTGAGCAGCGGGGTATGAGCCTTGCGAATAACTATGTCATTTTCTCAATTAGGAGACAAAGTGGCGAGTATGTTTACGGTTCGGCCGAACAACCTATTGCCGAAGGGGTGGGGTCACCCTTAGATGGCTGGTCTGGCGAAGAAGTAGATCGGATGTGGCCTCTGTCGGGGCATAAGTCGCTCCCACAATATCTCGCAAATCACCCCGATGACCTGATTCTTGGGGCCGGCAAAACATTGTCTCATGGCACAGGACATTTAACCGACCAGCCGGGAGTAGCGGGATGTGGTTTGCCCGACTGGCTGAATCTCGGCGAATTTGTTAATACCTTTTACCTTAATGGACGCATTAGGTCTTCGTATCAGACGTGGCACATTGAACAACTCCTTCGTGACCACAAGGTGAATACCATTTCCAATACCCTTCCTCCAGATATTGTAGAGGCACTCTTAAGAGCCAGCCTTGGTGGACGACCATGGGAATTTATGGTGGCGGATGACATTGATGATACTACTGCTTTGACCCGCTCCCATTGTTGCCAATTAGCCAGCGTTATCGGATCACTACATCTGCCCGAGGCATGTCCGTGTGATGAGGGCGTTTATCCCAAAGATAGTGGCGATGGAGGAGGCGCCGCGGCTACGGTTCCACCGATTGGTCATCCATCCGAACATGTAGCTCTTAAGCCGGACGATTCGGGTTCAAGTAGTGAAGATGGCGACTGACAAATCGGCTTTGGGGTGTGGGTGGCAACCAATGGGTATCTTGTGACCGAATGGGTCTTGTCATAAATGTTTCAAAAAACAAGCCGTAGCCCCTTTATGTAAACCGTGTATGTAAAGGGGTTTAAAAAATTTGATTGACTTGAATTGTGGATTGTGTCGATTACAAATCAACTAAGCGACCGGCTTACACCAACAACACTACAAAATAATGTCCTCCGCCCCGGCCTGCTCATCACCCGCACATAGCGGGCGTGAGTCGGTATTCTCATGCCGCCGCCGCGCCGCCAACCAGCTCATCGTGTTCACTGACGGCGATACTCCGGCTTGGTTCGCCAATCAGGAGACAACTGTCCGCTGGATTTTGTGCCCCAGTGGCCTACCCCGGGACCTTGAGTCGAGGTCGACTCTGCTCTGCCAACAGATGCAGTCTGGCAAGACAGGGACATACCTGCTTTACGCGCTGACTATGCTTCTTACAGATGATCCAGATGATGAAAAGCTGGTGGATAATGTGGTCATTCTGAGTGCTTTCTCAGACAACAACCTCAAGGCCCAGATTGAGACGGATAGGGATGACCTTATCACCAGACTCGCTTTGTCCGACCGCAAGAAGGACAGGCTTCGCGAGCAAATCAAGGTGTATCACCTGGGTGACCTGCCACGGAATGGCAAGGGCAGAGGCGCAATTGGTCCCAACACACTGGTCATCCACGATGAATGCCATGTTGGACAGTCAGAAAAGCAGACAATCGAAGCTTGCTTTAGCGAAGCTGGTATTGAGAAGGTTTTTCTGGGTGATTGTTCTCAGCTCGCGGAAAAAAACATGTGGTATTTGGCTGTTAGTGCCACACCCTTCTCAGAACTGGTGGCCAATGAGCAGTTTAACCAGCAAAAGACCGTTGTCATGGGTGAAACAAGCGATGAGTATATTGGTGTGGGTAAGCTGATTAAGCGAAGGCATGTAGAATACTACGATGTGAGGGAGCGCGGTGAGTTTCTTCGTGCGAAAATTGACCAGCACGGCCGTGGCGAACCGGGATGGATCATTATTCGTGCCGCAAATCGTAGTAGTGCCGGTCGTAACTCGGCATATGACGACGCCATCGCCTCTGCTGCAGCTGCTGGTCTCCCAGTCAAGGAACACAACTGCCAGGTTAGTGAGGCTAAGCGACGTGAATGGTATACTCGGGAAGATCTGGACGCCGGTGTCGACAATACGGCACCAGGTGTGGTACCCACATCTAACTTTTTGGAGAAACCGCCCCTCTCAGGGATGACGACTGTGGTAATAATCGCAGGAGCATTCCGAATGGGTGCTAATTTGCCCAAGACGCATATCAAGGCCGTCATTGATACAACGGTAAATTCCGCGTGTGACACCGTTCTACAAGGACTTTTGGGACGCGCATGCGGGCATTGGGAACCTGGGTCGGAGTTTCGCGTATACCTTTCTCAGTCGACGCGCACAGCAGTGGAAAACTACGCCAGGGCATTTTCACAAGCAGCTGACCCCCCGGCTCCAGAGCGTATGCTTGACGGCACGGCTATGAACGTAACGGCCGGGTCCATTAAAGCCGGCATGTCCTTTACTACGGATACTGGGGTGGTGTATCTCCAGTCTAGGGACGGCAAAGCATACCGCTCATTCCCTCCCATCAAGATTGAAGCGTCTCTCTGGCGCGCGCAGCTTGACGCGCATGACGACGGTGGCGATCTTAGCGCAATTCATAACATCATCGGTCAGACGGCCATTGGAGGAGATTCTCTTCAGATAGTTCAAAAGTATCATGCCAAAACTCTCCACAGTTCCAATGGGCTAGAATGGGATTCCCACGCTGTGATTAGGCTAATCCGAAATGCTGGCAAACCGCGAGAGAACTTCCTAAATTCTGGACTTACCCCAAAGAAACACGACTTGTCTTGCCCGAGTTACAAGGATGCCGACGTCTCCTCCCAGTTGGCTATCGCATCGGAAGAGGGGAAAAATTTTCTCTACGACAAGACCAACCATGTCACCGAACACGATACGACCGAGATTGGAGATATTAGTCTTTTACTATTCCATGACCCGGGCAGCGGGGTAAGATATCTAACCGGGGCATACCGTATGGTGGCAGATTGGGCCGATGTGAAGAAAAAACAGGCGCGGCGACAGTCCGTTGCCGAACGTGCCAATTGTCACCCGGCCAAGTCGACGGAAGAGGGTCCTATTGCGGACTCTGGTGGGCAACAATGTCCTATTGGGGAGGAACAATTGCGGGATATGGAGAGCTTTTTAAGCTTCGTCAAGGCATCAATGGCCGCTTCTCTTACATCTCGTGGAGGCCACCTCCCTAATACAATAATTTCTGATTTTACCATTATTAACCCGACTCTTTGGGCGAAGGGTATGAGTCAGGCGCAGTTTGAAGACCAGTTGACGGGTGAAGTCTCTGGGATTCCTCCACCGCCGCTCGAAGACCGTGTCGATGGTGACAGGTGTTACCGTCTTACTGTATGTGGCGCACGCACTCTAAAGTTTGAGAGGAAGTTTAGTGTAGGTGACACAGTGCGGAAACTCAATGGTACCGACATAGGACAAACTGGAATAATCGACGTCATCGACAGGCATATGGGGAAAGTCCAAGTAACTCGAAACACTCCAGGGCGAAAGTGGAATAAACAAAGTGAAGCAAAATTTGAACTCGTTGAAAGCAGGGTTTGGGCATACAAGTCCATCAGTTGGGAGAGAACTGAGGAATAGCAATAACTGACGTAGATCTTATCGCACTGACTTATTAAAAAAAAGAAGCCATAACCCCTTTATGTAACTGTTATGAACTGTTAAAAAATTTGATCGACTTTGGATATTATTAAACATAATAGATTTTAAACGACTTCACTCGCTTATACCCTACAACCTTCTACTAACATGTCTGCTCCCAACATGTCTGCTCCCAACATGTCTGTTCACAACATGTCTGTTCACAACATGTCTGATCCCAACGTGTGCAATGCCACTACACTGGGACCGACTACTGAACTCACTTGCACCTACCAGTATGCATTCGCCGCATTGGTATGTATGTTCCTTTGGAAAATAGCACAACCGGTATTCTACGATGAAGAGGATTCTTCAATAGATGGAGATTATTCTGATGGAGATAGCTCATCCGACGACAATGAGAATTCTTCTGATGGAGACGAATCCTCTGACGGTAATGAGGATTCTTCTTCCCGGGAGAATACTAAGAGACTTCTTTACAAAAAACTTATCCAAATTAAAACCAATTTGGATGATATTTCCGCGACAGTAGATCAGATATGTGGGCACATCGCACCGCCACCCGTAGTGGCCCAATCGCGTGATACGCCAAAAATCTCGTTGAATATATCGCGCGACCATCGCCAACCACATGGGTCACCTACTCCACCCACCACTTGTCCGCGCCGCGTTAAAGCATTAAAGGTAGCGACACATCGCAATCCGCCGGTTCAAAGGACTTGTGGCGGAGATAGGTGTCGTGCTATAACGAGGGCAGGTAGACCATGTAGACAAAACGGTGATGGCGGTGGTGGGGCGATTATTAACGGGTTCTGTGATTACCACAATAAGCACAGGTGCGATTGAAATCTCTAACATTATGACATTGTAGTAACTAATAACTGACCCTAATAAACATCTCTCCACATATTTAATTAAGCGCACTATATTAAATTTAATTATATAGTTATATCAATGGATATTAGCGTATTATCATTAGCCGATTGGCTGGGACTTTTTGACAAAGATACCGTATCAAAAAGTTTTTTTTTAAACAATTACAAGGTAAAGTCTGGAAAAAAATTAGTTCCATTAAAAACCTACATGTTACATAATAATATTGACAGTAGTAATTTAGAGACGCTCTATCATTTTTTTGTAGTAAATAAGCACCCGTATTTAGTTAATTTTTATAATAAATCATTAAAGATATATCCATGTTATTTTGAAAAATTAGAACAAACCTTTAACAATAATAAGAACCCGAAGTTTAAGAATTTAGTGAGGAATATTTATTATAAAGATATTTTATTATTGACTCAAACTGAAATTGCCAATAGTCGCCCATATCTGGAGGTATTATTTGATTTGTTCAATAATAATATTATAGACTATAAATTATTAACCCCATCGGCAAGAGCTATGTTTGAAAAAAACCAATTCGGTAATATACTGTCTGGGTTCTATTTCAGATCATCCATATTAAACCCCAGTGTTATTTATTCACTATCAAAGGTTCTGAACGGGTCCAAGGTATTTACACCCACATTGGGTTGGTCCTCATATATGTTAGGATTTCTGAGTAATTCTAAAGTCACTGAATATGTTGGAACTGACGTTATACCAGAAGTGTGTAATAATACTAAATCTCTTGCGAATATGTTGTTTCCGAAAAAGAAAATAGATATTTATTGTTCTCCTTCAGAGAAGCTGTCCGCAAACAAAACTTTTAGTAAAAAATATGAATCTAATTACTTTGACACCGTGTTCTTTTCACCACCGTATTTTAAGTTAGAGATTTATAGAGGCGCTAATCAAAGTACGCGCCTATATTCTGACTATAATGATTGGTTAACGTTATATTGGGAAGCAACCATTAAATTATGTAGAAGGATTATTAAAAATAACGGGAAATTATGTTATATTATTTCGAACTACGCTAATAAACAGTCAATGAATGATGATATGAATGCGGTGACTAAAAAATATTTCAAACTAAGTAAAACTATATCTTTGGGAAACAGTAATGTCAGTTTTACTAAACATCGTCCAACCGGTGAAGTTATATTCATTTTTAAACCACTATAATATATTACAAGATGTATATAGTGTGTACCAAGGGTTTGTTCACGGTGCATAGAGGCGCTATAGGACTCCTCCCAGTAATAGAACCAAGTCTCCTTCTCTCTATACAAGCCGTAGCCCCTTTATGTAAACCGTGTATGTAAAGGGGTTTAAAAAATTTGATGACATTGCTGACCTATAATCAATAGAACAATCTATCTATTACTTACAACATGTCTACCATGCAAAAGCAAGCTCACAATATCCTTGAAAACACCATCATGGGTTTTGTAGGCCCTTCCGGTAGGTTGCTACGTGTCACATACAACTACGAAGTCGCCGATTTGGTTACTGGTGAAATTGTATCTACCGGTGGTCCGCGCGTGGACAACAGCACAACCGTGGATACTTACGCAACCGAAGTAGCATCTCATACACACGCTGTATATGGGCGCGACATCGCTCCAGGAATTTCCATGACAGTTGCCAAAAGAGACGATAAGCCCAAACAAAAGGTCGGTATTACAATTACCACGATGCGTGTTGGTGGTCCGGGGAACAGCTGGTCCGTTGTGGACCCTCTCGCGCAAAGACACGCAGTTTGCCTGATGCGGGGATGGTATATCGAGCACGGTCTGATGGACCTCTATATGCGCAATAAGTATACGGCTTTCAGTGGATTTCAGGAGTGGGTCAGTGGACACCTCATTGAGTTCTTTTCACCTGGAAACAAGTTCCAGTGGTATGAACACGCTATGGACATTGATTACGAGATGGAGACAAAGGCCTGTGGGTTTACAGAATGCCTGTGCGACACCAAGGTTCCCGCCCTCAATGGGCGCCATGTGATTCCTAATAAATATTATGATAGATTTGGGCTACTCGACGCCATAACTAGGATGCGTCTCTGGGCAAAGGGTAAGCCTCAGACTGAAGCCGAGGCCGATATGATTCTTCACAAGGCCAGACTCCGTGAAGATACCGACTCAATGGATGAGCTTATGCGCCCAATCCTCCGCAAGGCTGCTCGGCGAGAACGCGCCAGGTTGACGGGGATTACGTTGGACAAGAAGGCGGTTCGGGAGCTGTTGATCGAAGCTAAGGCCCTCGAGGATGACGAGGCTAAGTCGGATCTCATTCGACAGAAGGCTGAAGACATACAAACCATGACAAAGGCTTTCCAGGAGAAGCACAAGCGCGACTTGGCATCTGGTGATGGGGAGACTGGTGGTCGCCGTAGGGGCGGTATCACGTGGGCTGGTCCCGTGAAGTATGTTGACCCGTTCCGTGGGGCGGAGGAGGGGGCTCGCCTCTCGGCACACGAGGTGGTCGTATCGGGAGACAAGTAACTGTAATGGGAGTTAACGGGGAGTGTGGATGAAGCAGGTCTAATAAAAAAAACAAGCTATAACCCCTTTATGTAACTGTGGATATGGTCTACATAATAAGCTTTTTT
>TARA_B110000858_G_scaffold25755_1_pt1 | contig 12355 bp, 5 predicted proteins | sample TARA_B110000858 | Tara Oceans TARA_B110000858 (sample SAMEA4398247) | marine metagenome | biome: Polar Biome; feature: [SRF] surface water layer (ENVO:00010504); material: water (ENVO:00002006), including particulate matter (ENVO:01000060) such as... | depth 5 m | reverse complement strand
ATGACAACTACTCAAAATTATGAGTTATATTTAATAAAAAAATAATTTTTTTCCCAACAATTTAAAATAAATAAAATTGTCAATATTATATCAAATAGTAATACAAATAATTGAACTATCTATATTACCTTCTTATCATATATATATATATATATATTCTTATATGATTTTTATTTTAATAATGTCAAAAATATATCAAATAAATTTAATAATGTATCAAGTTCTTTAATATTTTTTGATAATATTTCTACATCATTTATTATTTTTTTATTTTTATATTTGTCTAATTCTATTTTAATATCATTATTTACTGTTATTATTTTTATATTCTTAACATTTTTAACATCAATATATATTGTATTATCGATAATTATTTTTTTTATTTTTATTTCACAATTATCATAACTTAATATATTTTCATCTATTTCATCTATTTCATCTATTTCTTTTTTATTATTTACCCTATTGTTTATGTATTTATTTAATGTTATTTTTTGTTCTTTAAAAACTCTTTCAGATTTTCTTCTATCAATTAAATAACGAGCATATATATTCCTATCAATATAATTTATATTATCTTTCGGTTTTCGGGTATTATCATAACTTAGTATATTTTCATTTATTTCATCTATTTCATCTATTTTGTCAATTTCATCTATTTCTTTTGTATTATTTACCCTATTGTTTATGTATTTATTTAATGTTATTGTTTGTTCTTTAAAAACTCTTTCGGATTTTCTTCTATCAATTAAATAACGAGCATATATATTCCTATCAATATAATTTATATTATCTTTTGGTTTTCGCATATTGTCATTATTTATATTCATATTTAAATTAACTAAATTTTGTTGAAATGCGTTACAATATTCGACAACAAATAATGAAATAATAATTATATATTTCATTTTCTATATTATTTTTTTTCAATAAAAAAAATCATTTTTTATATATAGTATAAAAAAATTAATATAGAAAATGAAATATAATATAAATGATTCATATTTTATTTTTATTTAAAAAATAAAACATATTTTTTATAATGATTTCATATAAAAATATTAAAGATATGAACAATATTGATGTTATTCAATGTAATAATTTAATAAACAATTCGTTTAAAAATAATAGATTCGAAAAATATGAAAATGCTGTTATTTATACAAAAAATAAAGAAATTATTGCATTTGTTGGTATATATGATAATTTATTAAATCAATTATGTACAAGTTATGAATATAGAAAACAAGGTATTGCAACAAAAATAATTAATATGTGTAAAAAATACATGAGTGTGCCTATTTATTTATATATAGACAAACATAATGAAAATACAGAAATGTTACTTAATTTTTATATTAAAAATAGTTTCTATATTGATATAGAAAACGAAATAGAATACAAAATGATTTATAAATAATTTTATATAAAAAATAAAAAATGAATATATATAATTTATAATAATATATTATTAATATTTGATGACTTCTGAAAATATTGACAATATTTCTTGGGATATTCTTGATAAATATTTTCATAAAAGTGGTTCTAATGAGGCTTGTAATCCATTAGTAAAACATCAAATAGAAAGTTATAATAAATTTTTAGATACTACTTTATCTCATATTATCACTGGTTTTAATCCTATTAAAATTGGGTCTAATAGTAAAATGGACCCTTCACTACAAAATTATAAAATTAGTTTAAATGTTATAAATTCATCATTGACAAAACCGTCTTATCACTTAGCAGACGGAACTTTAACAATAATGAGTCCGCATATTGCTAGAATGAATAATTTAACATATTCTAGTAATTTATACGTAGATGTTCATTTAGTAATTGAAAATGTTAATAGTGATATGATTATTGAGAAATTTGATAAAACTGTTGAAAATGTTTATATTGGAAAAATCCCGATTATGGTAAGATCTAAAGCATGTTTATTACAACAAGTTCACGGTGTTGGCGAAGAAAATAATAACGAATGTAAATATGATTACGGTGGCTATTTTATTGTTAATGGAAATGAAAAGGTTTTAATTTCGCAAGATAGAATTAATGAAAATAAAACACTAATATTTCCACCTAATAATAATACCGACGGTATTTATGCTGAAATTCGATCAACAAGTGATAATAGTTATCTTCCTCCAAAAACAACAAGTCTTAATATGACAGGTAAAGTAAATCATATGGGGAGAATTATTAGGTTAAATACATCATTTATTAAAAGTGAAATCCCTGTATTTATTATGTTTAGAATTTTGGGTATTAATAGTGATAAGGAAATTATTCAACACATTGTATATGATATCGACGATATTAATAATAAAAAAATAATAGATGAATTAATGGCTTGTTGCGAAGATTCGTGTGATATTCATACTAAAGAAGAAGCCGAAAATGTTATAATTCGTGTAATGACCGGAGGTAATAAACCAGAATATTCTGACAGTGTTGCGCTATTAAATACTTATATTACAAATGATTTCTTACCACATGTTGGTAAAAATTATAAAAGCAAGGCAATATATCTCGGATATATGATTCGTAAAATTATTAGAATTCATCTAAAATTAGATAATTATGATAACCGAGATTCGTATATGAATAAAAGAATCGATAGTCCTGGAATATTAATGAGTAATTTATTTAGACAATGTTACAGCAAAATGACAAAAGAAATTAAAGGATTAATCGAAAGAGAACTTGGTTTGTGGAGAGCAAATAATGGAAATATTTCAACTTGTGATATTATTCCAAATACAAATATTCATAGATATTTTAAACAATCACTTCTTGATTCATGGTTAAAATATTCTCTTTCAACTGGAAACTGGGGTATCAAAAGTATTGGAACATTTCAAAATATTAAACAAGGTGTTTCGCAAGTTTTAAATAGAATGTCGTATGCAAGTACATTATCGCATTTACGGAGAATTAATACATCTATGGAAAAAAATGGTAAATTAGTTCAACCTCGTAAATTAGATGCTTCACAATTTGGATTAATATGTCCAGCAGAAACTCCAGAAGGCGCATCGGTTGGTCTTGTTAAAAATATGGCACTAACTACGAATATTTCATTACTTATGAATAGTAAATTTATTAGAGAATTATTGTGTGATTTAGATGTCAAAACAATTGATAATAATTACAATGACATTAATTATTTGAAAAAAATAGGAAGTGATGATACTGTTATTGTACAAATAAACGGACATATTACCGGATATCATAGCGATCCTGTATATTTATATAATAAATTAAAAAAATATAAAAGGTCTGGTGTAATTTATCCAATGACTTCAATTATTTGGAATATTAAAGGGTCGATTATTCAAATTAGCACAGAAGCAGGTAGAATGTATAGACCATTACTTATAGTTGATACTGATAAGGTGACTGGTATTAAAGAATTGCGAATTATTAAAATTCTTAAAAAATTAAATACTACCTGGAAAAAATTTAGTGAAAATAAAATTTTTGATACATTTATTTCACCTTGTGCTGGTTACAATACTGATTTAAAAATTAATAAAAACGATTACGAAGAAGGTTTTATTGAATATTTAGATTCAGACGAATTAAATAATTCAATGATTGCTATTAATTCCCAAGAACTATACAAAGGTATTAAAGGCACAGCATGTCCACCATTATATACACATTGTGAAATTCATCCAAGTGTTATTAATGGTATTCTAGGAGTTAATATTCCATTTAGTGATCATAATCAATCTCCTAGAAATTGCTATCAGTGTCTTAATGAAAACGAAACAGTATTAATGAGTAACGGTAGATATAAAAAAATAAAAGATATTATTATCGGGGACGAAGTCGTATGTTTCAATCCAGATACTAAAATATTTGAATATACAAAAGTTGTTAATCATTATAATAGATTTACATCAAAGTTGGTTTATAAAATAAATTTAATTTCTGGTAGAATTATTACAGCAACAGATGATCACAAATTTATTACAAATAATGGTTGGTGCGAAGTTAAAAATTTTGATAAAAATACACTTATTGGTGTTTATACGAAATCAAAAAATAATAAGTTAGAATATATTGAAAATTCTATTAAAATATTAGATAATAAAGATATTATTAACAATGATTTATTTAGTAAAAATATTTTACCATTATATAGTAATAATAATAAAATATTAGTTATTGCTCGATTATGCGGATATTATTATGTTAACGAACTTAATTTTAGTAATAATATTGATAAATTACAATTTATTAAGGATGTTAAATATATCGGGTTTGAAAAATATAATATATTAGATGTAAACTTTGTTATTTTGATGAAAAAATTATGCAATGATATTACTTGGTTATCTAAATGCTGTGATAATATTAAAAAAGAGTTTCTTTCATCATATTTGAATGTTGAATCTAAAGAAACCTTATTATCTAATAGTTTTGTAAAAAATATTTACGAACCATCTGTTGTTATTGATTATTTAAATGACAAACAAAAAAAAAATATAAATGATTATTATTTTAAATATTTTATCGATATAAATAATTCGGAATTATTAAATTATTATTTGAATCATTACAATATTAATTATAATTACAAATTATTAAATGAATTATTCGTAGTTAACGAATTTTATAATTATCAAAAATTTTCAAAAAATTGCAATAATTATAAAATTTATAAAAAATACGATAATTTATCCGAATGGCGAAATGATATATATGTAGAAAATGATATATGTTTTATTCCATATAATAACAAGATTTTAAGTAAAAATAAAAAAATATCTGATATTACAGTTGAAAGCGAAAATCATAGTTTTATTGGAGGCAATGGGTTCGCAGTTAGTAATTGTGCGATGGGTAAACAAGCATTAGGTATTTATATGAGTAATTTTAATAATAGAATTGATACAATGGGTAATATATTAAATTATTCACAAAAACCACTTGTATTTACAAAATTGTCTAAATATACTCATAGTAACGAACTACCTTCTGGTACAAATGCGATTGTTGCTATTATGACACATACTGGTTTTAATCAAGAAGATAGCGTAATGATTAATAAATCATCTCTAGATAGGGGGTTATTTACGAGCACTTATTATAAAGCATTTAGAGATCAATGTACGAAAAATCACAGTACTGGCGAAGAAGAAAGATTTACAAAACCAGATAATTGTGTTAATCAAAAAACATTTTCTTATGAAAAATTAGCAGAAAATGGATTTGTACCTAAAAATACATATGTCGATGGTAACGATATTATAATTGGTAAGGTAATGCCAAAAAAACAAGGGAATACAAAAATAAATCAAGACAGTAGCACTTGTATGAAAGCAAATGACGAAGGTTATGTTGATTTGAATTACAATAATATTAATAGCGACGGATATAATTTTTGTAAAGTTAGAGTTAGAAACAATAGAAAACCTGAAATTGGTGACAAATTAGCAAGTCGTAGTGCTCAAAAAGGTACAATTGGTATGATTTACAATAACGAAGATATGCCATTTACAAAAGATGGTATTACCCCAGATATTATTATGAATCCTCACGCTATACCTTCTAGAATGACAATGGCACAATTAATGGAATGTATTATGGGTAAAGCAGCATGTCATATTGGAACTTATGGAGATGCAACTCCTTTTACAAGTTGTAATGTTGAAAGTATCGCAACAATATTAGAACAATCTGGAATGGAAAAATATGGAAACGAAATTCTATATAATGGCAGAACAGGTGAGCAAATAAAAACAGAAATATTTATTGGACCTACATATTATCAAAGACTTAAACATATGGTTGCTGATAAATTACATAGCAGAGGATCTAATGGACCAATTGTGATGTTAACTAGACAACCTTCTGAAGGTAGAGCAAGAAATGGTGGACTAAGATTGGGAGAGATGGAAAGAGATGCTTTACTATCTCACGGTATGAGTGGATTTCTTAAGGAAAGAATGTTGGACGTGTCCGATAATTACAGAATATTTATATGTAAAAATTGTGGAATTAATGCAAATGTTAATCCAGAAAAAAATATATTTAAATGTTCTAATTGTTCAAATATTGATATTTCTCAAATTAGAATTCCATACGCATTCAAATTACTAAGTCAGGAATTATATACTATGAATATTATGATGAGATTTATTACAAATTAAATTTTATATAATGTATTATATAATTTTGAATAAATTATATCAATATCATTTAAATCTTTCTTTACTTTCTCAACATATTTATATTGTTTTTGCAATGTAACTGATTTATGTACAATATTATACGCCATATAATTTGAGTTTTCGTATGAATACGACGCGTTTATATATATATTTCTATATTCTTTTATTTTTTCAAAATGTATGTTATTATATTTTTCATTTTCATTTTCATATATCTTATATAAATTAGCATATTTCCATGAATATTTTAAAAATTTTTTGTAATTAGAATCTTCTTCATTCTCGTCATTTTCATAATTATTACAATTCTTTGTCATTTTATAATTATAGAATTAATATAATAATCATTTTTTTACAACCCATTTGTTTTTATCCAACAATATTTTTTCTTTGCGAGTTCTAATATAGTTGAAAAATATTAATATATTAGAATCGATAGAAAAATAGTCGTCCAATAATTTTTTATTAATATCTTTATCTTTATTTATTTTAACAAAATTTATATATTTCATTATTTGTTTGTATTTATCTGATATAAATACGGGCACCTCTTTTAAAAAATTATCATATATATCACAATATAGTTTTTCATCTAATTCAAGTCTTTCTTGTATTATTGTATTATCAGATGTTTTTGAATAATCTATAAATAACACTTTGTCTAAACTTTTTATATTTGCTAATTCTAATTCTAAATTTAATAAATTTTCCATAAATCTACTATAATATAATATTATTAATTCTTTTAAGTACCATTATATAAAAAATAAATATATTTAAAAAATAAGATAAATTAATTTTTAATGATATCAACTAATAGTGCATCTATTCTTATTAGTGGTTCTGGTGGGTTTCAATCTACTAATACTAGCGACGGTTCAACAAATACTATTATTTTAAATAATTATAGCGAAATATCCGATTTAATTACTTTGAATAATTCAAATTTTTATAGTGCAAATAGTAATGTTACTATTAATTTAGATAACAAATATCAATTAGGTGTAATAAATTCAAATTTTCAATTATTTGAATATCAAAAAGAAAATAACTATTTAATTAATATTAACAATAATGATATTTTTCTTAGAAATTCGAACATTGTTAATAATGTTATTAATACATACAGAATTAATAATGATAATACACACGATAATAATGTATTAATAATAGACAATGACAATTGTAATATAAATTTTTCTAATTATAATTACAATTTTTTTATTAATGAAAATAACGAATTTAATATTAATAATTATCACAGCGCTGATACTGATGCTGATGCTGAACAAAATAAACTATTTGGAATATCAACAAATAGAGTTGATATAAATTGTGATTTATATGTTAATAAAATTTTTACAAAGGAAATTCATAGTTCAGATACTGATAGTATTACTATTACTAATTATAGTATTGAACAAAATGACTTTGTTAATACATCAGTCGGATATAAAGATTATGATGAATCAAATAATTCTGTTACACCTTTTATAATTAATAATAATAATTCTAATTATTACACTTCTAATTTATTTGAAATTAAAAAAAAATTTACAGACGAAAGTGAAAGTATTTTTAAAATTGATAACTATGGTTATATTTATATGGGTAATTCTAAATATAATGATAAAAAATCATATATAAGTATTAATAATTATAATAATTTAAATTTCAATAGTGAATTGGATAATTATTTATCATTTAGCGGTGATTATTATTCTGATACTTTTAAAATTAATAAATATGGAAATATTATTATTGGAAGTAATATTAGTACTAATTATGGTATTTTAGATATTAATAGAAATGATAATCGTGTTAATTTAGATATTAATAATTCTAATAATATTAATCTAGACAAACCATTATTAAATTTAAATATTGAATACGAAACACAAAATAATTATATATGGAATATAGAAAATAGATTTATTCCATTTTTTGATATTTTTCAAAGTAAACAAACTAATAAAAAAGATATTGAATCAAATAGATATAATTATATTGATAATTATAAATTAATATTTGGTTCGAATAAAGCACAACCATTAAAATGGAAAAAAGTTGACAGTATTATAAATATCGCCGGATTAATAAATAATACAAATATTAATAATTTTTTAACAGCAAAATATACTCTAGATGGTGAGATTAATCAAGACATTGACATTTTAGAATTTACACAAAACGAATGGGAAACGTTTGAAATAATTAATTTAAAAATGACAAATTACATATTATTTAACGATCAGTTGTTTGAACCATCTCATATAAATCTAGATAACAACGAAATGCACTATCATTATAACGCGAATAAATATTTTTTCTTACACGGTAATTATATAAATGCAAAAACTGACTTTGATTATAAAAAATTAAATTTACAAATTATAAATAATAAAAATTTAGAAAACAGTTCAAGTGGATTCACAGATTTAGATAATACAAAGACATATAATATATTATATGATTATTATAATTTACAATATAATACCGATCAAATTGAATATAATTATAAAACTTTCAATTGGGAAAATAATTATTTTTCACATCATATATTCTATCCTCATAAAATAAAACACGACACTAATTATTATATTTTAAACATCGAAGATATAGATCAAGAAATTGCTATAAAAAAAATAGATAATGGAATTGTATCAAGAGTTGGATATAAAAATTTATTTATATATCCAACTCTTGATACAAATAGCGATGTTTATAGTGATACAGTTATTAAGATTACACCAACTGAGGTATTAATTCACGATTTAGTAAATAAAATATCAAATGATATTGATATATACTCATCAAATTTCTTAAATATTCATAAAGGAAAAGATGATAACATAAATATATATAATGATTATTTTGATAATTATACTTCTATACGACACGTTGAAGTAAGAGCAACTGGTTTGAAATGGAGAAGAATTGATGTATCTGACACTGACACTGATATTTTTGATATTAATAATTTAATTCATGAAGTATGGGATAATACTACAATTTCAAATTTATCTGATTATTCTAATTTGCATCCGTATAATATTGAAATGAAAAATTTATGTAATAGATATGATTGTAATAATTTATTACAATTATTACAAGATATTAGTGATCAAGGTACTTTAAATATTACTCAAGATGAGTGGGATTTGTTAGATATTAAAACACTATATTGCAACGAATATATACACGATTCTGTTAACACTTGTTATTATGTGCCTGATGAAAAAATAAAAGTATTGTTTTGTATCCATTTCCCAATTGAATATTATAATGATTTTGTTACAAACACATCTGTCCACGACGGACAATATATTAATGATTATACTTCAAATATTATTCAAAATCCTGATTTTATTAATTTAACATCTAATAATAAATCAATATTGAATATTAATAATAAAGGTTCATTGATATATAATGACGATACTTACAACGAATTATCAAATTATTCTATTTATGCTCCCAATAGAATAATTTCAACTAATAAAATTGAATTAAATGATATTTCTTCACAGAACAGTAGTATAAATTTTAACAATTTATATTTAAATAATATAGCTGGTATAGAATTTAATACTCAACAAGAATTTAGTATTTCGACATTGAGAGTTGATAAAATATCAAATAATAATAATAATTTATTATTTGATAATACACAATTCGAATTAAATACTATTATTTATGGATTGTCATGGAAATTAATTGATTATGATATTATTAAAAATGATGACACATATAATATAATAACGGAACCTATCGTTTTTAATATATTATTTAATTTAATTAAAATTCCATTTGAAAATATTTATGAAATTAATTATCAAAACTTATCAAATGAACAAAAAAATAAACTAAAATTAATAACATTTAAATCATATGTTATTATACCAAATGGCGATGGTAAAAAATATTATATTCAAAATTCAAATGAATATAATTATAGTAGTAATTTTTTAATATATGACGAAAAAAATAATACAAATTATCCAGAATTATACTATAACGATATTATTTCTATTAATACAAATAATGACAATGATATCAAACCTGCTATAACTATATATGGAAATTGTCCATCATTCAATTTAAAATCTAATAAAATTAATAATATTCTTTATCAACAAAGTATTTTGCAAAAAAGTTTTAAAAATTTGATTGATGATATAGATGGTATTGGTGATGAAAATAAAATAAATGATGTGTTTCAAATCAATTATTTCGATGATAATAATGTATTATTTGACAATAATTTATATACAAATAATTCTAAACATATAATTGAACATATTACTGGCGAATATAATATTCTTTCATTTGGTGAAAATTATAATATATGTATTGATACTAAAGGCGTTGTAGAATCCACTTTTAATGATACAAATTTTGGAACTATTTGGGTTTTAGATACTAATACAATCTCTACTAATCGTATTAGTGATGATTACGAAAAAAAAATTGTTAGTATATTTAATAATTATACAACTGTTAAAACTGATAATATTATAACTATTCAATATCCTTTATTTTTAACAGTTGGTATAACTGACTTACATGAAAATAATTACGTTACATATGAAGGTAATAATTATAAACCATATATTCAAACATATTCTGATAAACTTGCCAGAAATTCTACAAATAAAAATCATAAAATATCTTTAGGTGTACCACATAATAATTATAATATTAATACATATATTAATGATGCTTCAGAAGGAGGGTACTTATATAATTATCCAAGATATTTTAACGAAATCATTAAAAATAATGATTATATGTTAAATATATATGGTAATACTAAAATTTATGGTATCGACGGACATACTAACGCGTTGTCTATAAATATTAATGATACTAAATCTATTGATAATACATATAAAGTTAATTTAGGAATCGGTATCGAACCATCTATAAATTATACAAGTAATACATTATCAATTAATGGGGATATATACGCAGATAATTTATTTTATAAAAATAATGAAAATGATACGATAAATGTGACAGATATTTATACTAATGCAATTAATACTTTTAAAGAAACATTATTTTCACAAAAATTAAATTCATCATTTATACATACTTCAAATATTAATAATAATTTCATTAACGATAATGGTATTTTTGATTTGAAATTAATACCAAATATACCACTCTCTATTTTTTCAATACCACCAAAACCTAATAGATATATATTTGGCAATACTTATAATATTCCAACGATTACATCAACCAGAATGACGGGTGGAACTAATATTACTACGCATTATGTAATGAATACTGATTTAAATTTTAAAGAAGGTGATGAAGTTGTTTATACTGATTTATTAGATATTCAAAAAATAGATCAAGACAATAATAAATATTTTTATTTTGTTCTCAAAAATAACTATCTTGGTAATGAACCAAAACAATTCAATTTAACTGCTAATGATAATATCGAAATTGATACTTTAATTATAGGTGGTGGTGGTGGCGGTGGTTACACACAGTCTTTTTTAAATTGGTACGAAGTTGATAGTAATGATATTCCAGTAAGTAGCATTGGATATTATAACATAACTATTTCTAATAGATTAAAAAATGGCATATATCATTTTGAAAATGATGAATATGATAATATTTTACAAGGATTTAATAGTGGTAGTGGTTTTGTAGCAGAGGAATTTGTAGCTAATAATAACTATATTATAATAGATTTACAAAATTCTGGTTCGACTTATGTATCACATAAATATTTTAAAACTTATAATTATGCTGGCGGAAAAGGAGGTAATTATTCTATAATTAATAATGAAATAATACATTCAGGTTCTTCTGTTAATATTATAATTGGTGCTGGCGGATCTGTTGGTGACGCAAACAATGAAATTAATTCTGAAAATGGTACAGACTCTTCTTATGGAAATATTATATTATATGGTGGAAAAAATTCTATGATTTTTAATGAAAACTTTGATATGAATCCGAATGATGCAGAAAAAATATTTGATTTATTTAAAATATATGACGATTTAGGTTTTAATACAATGGGTACGCGAAAATATTTTGCAGGAGATGGCAATAATATAACCCTTGAAAAAACTATTGGTGGTGGTGGTGGTGGTGGTGGTGGGGGTGGCGATGGGGATGCTGTTGAAAATTCTGGT
>TARA_B110000858_G_C17809649_1_pt1 | contig 12383 bp, 8 predicted proteins | sample TARA_B110000858 | Tara Oceans TARA_B110000858 (sample SAMEA4398247) | marine metagenome | biome: Polar Biome; feature: [SRF] surface water layer (ENVO:00010504); material: water (ENVO:00002006), including particulate matter (ENVO:01000060) such as... | depth 5 m | reverse complement strand
GTAATAAAAGCTCCATCAGCAAAACCTTTGTCATCTGTTTCTAGTAATTGAATCGCATCCTCTTTAAATGTCGGTCTAACTTGACCGTTTGCCATATCCATTGAACATCTATAATCTAAATTACCTACATCACCAATACCGTGACCAGTAAAATTATCAACTACAAATCCGTTTTTAAATCTATCAAATCCATCTGCGTCTTGAATTTGTAATGATTGAGCATTTTGTTCTAGTAAAGAAAGTTGAGTATAGTATTCAACATTTTCAATTCTTTGTTCTAACTTACCAATATCTCTCATTGTATAACGTCTATTATCTTGTCTCTCTATTTCAACTTCTTCGGCTGAACGAGAATAAGGTGCTAATGATAATGTGTATAAATGCATACCACTATCTAAACCTTTTGGAACTTGTGGGTCAAGAGAAGAAGCTCCCTTAACTATCTTAAATTTACCGTCTTTGTCTAAAAATACTTTATCAATTCTTGATAAGTAATATTCAAAATCAGCTGTTATATCTTCACCAAATTTTACGACATCTACTGTTGAAGCACCTGTGCCATCAAAACTTCTATCTTGATTACCTGAATTAATAGTTGAATCGTCATCTACTCTAGGTCTAAAGTCAAATGAATCACTTAATTTAAATTCTTTACCTGTTGTATCTGAAAGATAAGATGGTATTGATGTATAATCAACAACACCTGCATAAGAGTCAACATCAAAATAATCACCTGAACCGTGAGAGAAGTAATCAAACTGAATTAATAGTCTTCCAGTTGGTACCAATGCACCGGTTTTTAGTTTTATACTACCAATGTCATAGAAGTTGTCTCTTTGTCCATTGTCTAACTCAAATCTATCTGTGACATCTGTATCTGTTAATACTGCGTCTGTACTAAAGTTAGCAGACATTTTAATAGAATCTAAATTTAGAATATCAGCTTTACCTAATGGTATAATACCACTTTGAATTTCTGATTGGTTATTAGCTTGTTTAGTAGAATTATTTTGTAAAGTTTTTGTTTTTGAATTTGCAATAGAACGATTTACTGTTGCAATAATTTTTAAGTCTGCGTCTGCATAAGCAGTACCAAAATCAAAGTCCAAAGTTTTACCTGTTGGTGAACCTGATAATGTAAAAATTGGAGTGCTGTTACCATTATTACCTGTTAAACTTAAAATATTACCTGTTGCACCAGTAGAAGCTGAATTTGCATTGATAATTGAAACAATGTAATCGCCTTCAAATAAACTTGTAAATGTTTCATTGTTACCTGCTGAAATTTGTCCTGTACCTGAAGATAAACTAATTGAGAATTGTCTTCTTACTTTGAAATTTGTGTCTGTAATACCAGCGTTTGATAAGGTCTTCAACGTTTTGATTGCGTCATAACCCATATTGAAAATAGAAACGTTTTTATTAACATCTTGTAATTTTGCTCTTTGTCTAGTTGCAATCGAAGAAGTGACTGCTGTTGCTGTTATAGCTCCACTTAAAGTTAAACTAGTGTCAGATAAAATAGCTTCAACTGTTCTAGTTAAAGATGTACCACTTGTATTATCAAAAGTTATTGAATCTCCAACTTTTAACTCGGTTGTATATCTAGTACCAGAACCGATTACTGCTGAACCTGAACTTGTAATACTTAAATTACCAGTTAGAGTTATATTTTCTCCATAAGTTAAACTTAATGCTGTATCAGCTGTATATGTTGGTGTACCAGGTTGACCAATTTGTTTAACAGATGAAAAATCAAAGTGTCTTGCACCTTTAAATCCAACTGAGTCACCTTGAATAATAGCCGTATTAGATGAAGTGCCACCTGTAATTGTTTCATTAACACCAAAAGCACCTTGAACATTTGTTAGAATTACTAATCCGTGTTCAACTGTACCACCAGTACCACCTGTGGTTACATTGATAGCAGTTGTGCCGTCTGTGTTATATAATTCGAAATTATTATTACCAGGATTTCTAACTGTATAAACTCCAGCGCTTGAATCTGTAGCAGTTGAATCAATAGCCCAACCACCTATACTTGAAATTGTTACCTGTTGTCCTTCTTTGAAGTTATGATTTGAAGCTGTTGTTATAACACCTGGACTTGCAGCTGAAACCGAAGTTATTGATAACGATTCAACATTTGAAATTGATTGAACATAACCTGTTGCATTTGATGAACTGCCTGTAATTTTTTCGCCAGTTGTAAATGCTTGTGCTGTAGTAATATTTAAGTGAGTAAACATTTCAATATCAAAAAGATAATTTTTGAATAGTGTATTTGTAATACCAGATGAAGCAAAAGTGAAACTTGTTGGTGAACCAGTTGCGTACTCAAAACCTCTTGACTTAGCACGACCAACTGTATTTAAACCTGAAAGTAAACCATTTTCTTCCGTACCTCTTGTTGAAGATGATACGTTATATAAATTAATACCTTTAAAAGCTTCAGTAGAACCTGATACAAAACCAACATCTGGAGAACCATAAACATTATTTACATAAACAAAGTTACCAACATCAAATTTTGTACTAAAATTATTTTCTGTATCAAAATCTCTTGCTTTATCTAAATCAATATAAGTTGTTGAAAGAGTTTCAATTTCATAACCTTTAACATATGCTTTACCTGGAGAAAAACCTAAGGCAAGTTTAGTTTCTAAACCATCATTAGCTGATGTGTAAATACCTCTGTTATTTCCAGATTTTAAATGTTCTCTAATATCTAATTCAAAATCTTTTACTGCATAATCACCTGATTCATCATATGTTCTTCTTGCTAATGTATCTTCTAATACTGCATATTCTGTTGTTCTAACTTGGTTTTGAATAATACCACTTTTCAATCTTAACAACTCTACAAAGTTATTATCTTCAGCAGAAGCTAAACTTAATTTTTTAAGTGTTAATTGAATTTTAAATCTGTGAGCACCTGGAGCATTTGTATTAGATACACCTTGTGCATTATCTGTCAAACTTAAATCTTCATTAGGAGTGACAAATGATTCAGCAACTTGTAAACCAATTCTGTATGATGGTGTGTTAATGTACTTGTCTAGTATAAGTGTTTGTTCAGTTACCTCTACGTGAAATCCATTAATGTAATAAACACCTGCGCCTACGTAAGCGGCCGCACCTGTATGACAAGAAGTAGCTACGGCAGAAACCGTGGTAACCTGTCCTTGTAAAGTCGTTGAAACTGAAATAGTTTCTCCAGCAGTAAATGATGTTTCTGTACTGTTTGTTCCTGAATCTAGGTATTTAACATATAGTGTATTGGGGTCAGTACCATCTGTTGCTGTTTGATTAATAACTTTTGCTTTAACACCTGAAGTTTGTCCTGTTAGCGTTAAACCAACAAAGTCAGCTAGTGTGACACCAACTGCTTGGTCATCTGTAAATGAAGTTAATTTAACTGAATAGTAATTTAGGTCATAACCTATTTCACCTGGAATAACCATTGCACCTTTTTCAAATAGATGGTCAGAGACCCTTTCTATTTGATTTTGCAAAATAGATTGTGATTGTGTTAACTCTCTCGCTTGTACGGCAAACGCTGGTCTAAAAAGTATTCTATGAAACTTCTTATTTTCAGCAAAATCATCATAATAAGGCGAAAGGTTAAAATCAGTTGGACTTGGCATAGTCTTTTATTCCCTTTAAAATTCAATTATCAATTTAATATTTTCTGTCTGGTCAGCAGCTCTTGTAATCGGTGCTCTGTTTTCTACGTACAAGACATCACCACTATCGTGGTCAATTTCTGATACTGAATATCCTCCAGAAATAATAACATTGTTAACTGTACCACTTGTCGAAACAGGAGTACCTGTCGCACCACTTGTTGCTGTGATTACATTGACACCACTAAATGATGTTTGATTTCCATTTGCGTCAACGCCTTCATCATTATATTTTGTTTGTACATAGTATAGTATAGAGTTTGTTGAATCCCATTCTACTACTTTACCAACTGCACCAGTTGAAGATTGTGAAATTTTTTCATCTACTGCAAAAGTACCTGAAGTACCTGTTAACTGTACAGCTTTAGTTGCTCTTAATGTTGTTGCTGTTGCAGCTGAACCTGCTGATTTAGGGTCTCTAATTAAACATACACGTCTAAAGTCATTAGCAACGGTAACATCACCGGTGTTTGCTGATTCTGTTCCTTCTAAACTTACGTTTGTCATAACAAAGAAAGCACCTATTTCGTGTACTGCATTAAATCCGTGTCCGCCTTTTGGTGGAATAATAATATCTAATTCTGCACCAACAAGGTTAGTTGCACCTGCAGCTACTATTTGTGCATTTGAAATTGTTGCAAAAGTATAACCTGTTCCTGCACTTGTCACGGTTACGTCTGTCACAGCACCTGAATCCACGGTCACCGAAACAACACCATTAGTACCATCGCCTCTAATTGTGATACCTGTATGTGTGCCGTCTGCACCACCAGAACCTGGTGTTTTAATTTTAACAATGTCAATTGAACCGTCAATAGCATTACCTGATACCGAAGAGTTTGTTGAAACTGCCATAAAGTCTGTTGATAAGAAATTTGATTGTTCAGAAGCAGAAAGTGTGTACATATATTTCCATCTGTAACCATCAGCAGTTGATAGAATGATTGATGTATTTGTACCTGTAGGTTCTACTGTTGAAGCTGCATTACTATTGTTATTTAAACATTTGTAAACATTTCTTGATGAGTTTAACACATAAAAGTTTGCGTCATATAAATTGAAAACACCACTATTAGTTGATTGTTGGGTTGTTGTACCAGTAATTCTTTCACCATAGTCGTGTCTGTAAATATCGTAAGTTGTGCCAGTTGTCCAGTTTCTTCTAGGTGCTACAAAAGCAACATCTGTTGAAGTTATTTTTTTAACTGCTAATAAGTCATCATAAGTAAGAGACTCAATATTATTGTTATCAGACGGTGTTAAAGGTATTATGTCTGTACCTAGATTATCAGTTCTACCATCTGCTCTCGTAGCAGTGTTGAATGGTGTTGGTCTACCAATACCTAGATAATACGTATTTCCTGCAGCTTCGGAGAAAGACTCTGAAAACTGTTCGGAGTTGTGAATTCTAAATTTATTTGTTATAATTGCTGGCATTTGTTTCTTCCTTAATCAATATTTATAAGACTTCTCACTATGTTATGTTAATTGTTCCGTTCATACCGCCGTGAGCTGTACATTGGTAATAAAGAGTTGCTGGAGTATCCATAGATACGTGAAATATGATTGCTCCTGAAGCACCTGCATTATTGGTAACTCCTGTATTATAAGCAGTACCACCGGTTCCTGTTGTTGATTGTATTCTGAATGGGTGTGAACCACCAGAGTTATTAATAAAATAGTAAGTTTGACCTTTTTTCAAGTGTAATGCTGGATTGTCACCTGAAGTTGAAGGGAAACCTGCACCTGTAAATAAGTATGCACTTGAACCATTTGCTGTGACTAGTAATTGTGAAACTGGTGTTGTTGCTTGTACCCAATTTGTGCCATTATAAACTAACGACATACCTGTTGTTGGTGAACTATTTACTACATCTGATAAATCATTTAATGCACTTGCACCACCACCTGATTCAGCTGACGGTTCAAAACGACCATTTGCTGATACCCATTTTAAAACGTTGCCGTTAGAAATACCTGTAATGGTCACATCAGCGTGTCTTGATACTGAATCATTCTCTGTTAACATATTAATGTAACCTGATTGAGTAGCAACAAAAGGTTTTAATTGTGTTTCATCTAAAGCAAATAAACCAGAGTAGTCTGTTGCTGTAGGGAATGAAGCCTGATTAGAAAAGTTACCTCTAACTTTAGAACCTGAACCAGTTGTATCAATTGTACCCGTTCCTGATAATGAAGATGAACCAGTTAAATTTAAATTTCCTGTTGATGATAATGTTTGACCTAAAGATACTGAACCATTACCAATTGTTATACTTGAATTTGCTAAATTACCATTTGTGATACCTGCACTACCTGATAAGTCAGAGTTAGATAAGTTTGATACGTTTAGAGTTACCGTATTACCTGTAACCGAACTTGATACTGAACCTGTACCTAAAATAGATAAAGTTTCACCAAGTGGTACGAAATCTGTTGTAGATGTATTATCTCTAATTGTAATACCACCATTTGATAAACTAGAATTAGGAATATTTGTAAATGTGTTGTCTGCACCACTCATAGACTTATTAGTTATTGTCTGTACTTGGTCAGTTGAAGCAAAGTCTGTTCCAGATATTGCTGTGTTGAATTCTGTTAAATTACCTGTAATAGTATTATTAGTTAATGAAATTGCTTTGTTAGTTAATGTAGCAGAAGCTGTTGCTGTCAATACTGAAGCATTAACTTTAATTTGAAATTTACCACCTGTAATAGTAGTATCAATACCTAAACCACCCTCAATAGTAATAGGGTTACCAATATTCGTTCTCAACGTTGATGACGTATCGTCAGCAAAGTCAATGTATGGGGTTAAAGTGGTTCCATTACCGAAATTTGAATATATCTCATCAAAGTTGTTGTTTATATAAACTGCACCAGTACGTAAGTTATCACCTGTACCGTCATTCGGACTTGAACCTGTATTAATTGTAAATTTTGCCATATTAATTCTCTCTACTATTTATAATGATTTTATGGTGTTGTATCATCAAACGTTGCCGCTGTTGAACTGAAATTGGTTACTGTATTAGAAAAGTCGTTCTTATTAGAAGCAAATTCACTAGGTATAGTAAAATATGTTTTTAAATTTTGACCATCTGGATGTGATGTTGCAATAAAAGTTGCTGGTTGTCCATCTAAACCTGTTCTAGTACCAATGATTTTAATATCATTAAAAGCTTCAACTGTAAATCCAGCACCTTGAAAGATGGTTTGAATGTTTTTATTCAAGAATGAATATCTTGGTCCTGCGTAGGCGTGACCTTGTCTAACGTTATAAGTTTGAGTTGCGTCTGGAATATTTCTTCTAACTCTACTTAAATAATCTAGGTTAGTATCTGACTTTAAAGTCAAGTCTCTAGTATTAGCTGTAAAATGTTCACTCGTACTTGTGTCTGAATCAATAGCACCTTTTAATCTTGCATTTGCTCTTAATGTAGTACCGTCACTTGCTGTTCCTAATCTTCTACCAAATATACTTGAAAATAAAGTATTAAGAACTTGTAAGAATGGAGTTTCTGCAACACCCGAAACTGGACCAATAACTGGAGCTCTTGTCTTCGCACTCAATCTTGTTTGTATGTTTACTTGACCTGTAAAATAAAAACCTGCTGTATGCATAGTCTTTTTAAATGAATCTCTCCAAGAGTTAATAGATTGACCTACTTTAAGAACGTAAGAAAAATCTTGATAGTATAAACTATCTTGTACTCTCATTGTACTTTCTGAAACTTTACCATCTTCATTAAGAAATTCACCATCTGTATCAATTATAGGAACCACGTTTACTGTAGCAGACGCTAAATTGATTTTTGATACTTTTGATGTACCAGATGTATTTGATGTTAATGTTTCATTCTCTGCAATAGAACCATTAACATTTTTAAGTTTTAAAATATTTCTATCAATATCTAAATTAACAATTGTTCCTGTCGCACCACCTGAAAAGGTAACTGTACCACTATCAACAAAAGTACCTACAATATTAACTAACAATACATTACTAAAAAACGATAATGTTGGCGCTGGACTTGTTTCATAACTTTTACCAAACTCTACTGTTCTTAATGCATTAATTTTTCCTATATCAGTACCAAATGACCTAATAATAGCACCAGTACCATTTGAAGTTGTAATTGAATTTCCATCTTCATCTAAATAATAAAATGAAAGTTTAGGTGTGTTTTTATAACCATTACCACCATTCGATAAAAATACTTTAGCAATTTCACCTATTGTTGTATCGGCCGAATTTGCAAAACCTGGAACTGCTGGTGAAGTTGTTTGTGTTTCTTGAACTATATCATTCCCTTGATATGAATCGCCAGCACAAGTTTCATCTTCTAAAATTATTCTATCTTCACTACCAGTTGCTGGAGCTTTAGAACCATTTTGGTCAACTAAACTACCATTTACAATACTTACAAAACCTGAAGCATTTGCACCAAAGGTTCCTGTGTTATCAAAACGAATTACATCACCAATAGAATAACCTGAACCTGGTGTATCAATAATTAATTCATCAACACTACCTGAACCTGTATCTGAAATTTGAAATAATGCACCTGTTCCACCACCAGATACACTTACGTTATCTGATTCTTTATATAATGAACCTGAATTTGTAATAACTTTTGTTCCAGGAATACCAGTAATATCTGCCTTAATAAAATAGTCATCTGTATCTGAAGCTGAACCAGATATTTCTTCACCAACTTGAAATGTGCTGAATACACTATCTTTGTTTAAAATTAATTCTGTTACCGTTTCATCACCAATTTGAAAACGTGATAAGTTTTCAATAACAGCAGTTGCTTTTGAATCTTTACCTGTAATTGTTCTACTAATTAATCCTTCGGTGTTTCCAACTTTTTCAATAATTCTTAAAATTTTTAAAGAGTCATATTGACCATCTGAAGTTTTTAATAGTTGTTCTCTAGGATAAATTGTTTCTGATTGTTCATTAAATAATAATCTAAAAAATAATTCGTGACCTGCAGCCGTACCTTTAGCACGGTACATATTCTTAATGTTTTTAATTAGATTTCTTTTATTTACATCATTATCTAATACTTCAGGTAATGTTGCTAAAAATTCACTTCTAAAATTATTTAAGAATGATTCAATTGCTCTATCGGGGTCTCTGAAATTAACTAGGTCTGAAATGTTATTTACAGGATTAGGTCTGTAACCAGTTATTGTAGCCGAAGCTTTAGAAGTTTGTCCTTCAACTATTTCATCTGATTTAAATTTATCATTTGATGAAATAATAAGTCTATTACTATTTAAGTCTTCAGTTAATACACTTGCCTCTGCACCTGAAGTTAAACCTTTTATAGTTTCACCTACGATAAATTTTCCGTAAGTTGTTTCTTCTAATAGAATTTTATCGCCATCATCAATGCCTGTTTTGGCACTACCAATTCTAGTAGCATTAAATACGATATTATTTTCTTGACCTGTTTCGGTTTCAATTAAAACACCAACAGTTGTTTGAACATCTTTAACTTGTAATTCGGCAGATTCTAATAATTGATAATAAGATTTTAAAAAATCTGCAAACTTGGGGTGGTCAGCAACTATAAATTCTGGTAGTTGGCTGTTAAGTATTGTTGAAATTTTTTCATTAAACTTTGCCATTATTCATTAATAACTTGAGCTGGAAGAATAGCCAACGCCTGCTTCGGCAGAACCACCAACAAAAGTATCCTCTTCTACTGTAATTAAAGAATTTGATACATCAATCTCTACAATTTGGTCTCTTACCGGTATAACATCATTTGATGATGGTTGAACCGTTATCTCAACTAATGTAGAAGCAGAACCTCTAATGTTTGATACTGAAGCTATGTTTAACGAGTTAAGTGAAACTTGTCCTGTTGTATAATCAATTGTACCTTGTGTGTTGTTTGCATAAGTTTTAACACCACTTACTAGATAATATCTTCTAACATTACCGTTACCATCTTCATCTAAAAACATTTCAAACTCACTACCTGACACTTTAAATCCTGTTGAAGATAAAATACCACCACCTGCCATATTGTGACCAGAATGTGGATTGTATAATGCATTTCTAAAATAAACATTGTATGCAGCTGAAGTACCTAAAATTGGTGTAAAGTTTTTTCTAATTCTAACTGTTGTAATATTTGATAATATACTTGCGTCTGTATTGTCTATTAGACCTGAAAGTTTAGAAAATCTAAAAATACTATCAAACTTTTGAAGTGTAGAAGTATTATAGTTTGTTATTGCATTAATTATTTCTGTTTTCAAAGTTGTTGATGATTTTGTTGTTGACTTAGCGTCATACTTTACATTTGATGTTATTAAAACCGAAGTTGTTTGTGGGTCAATAATTTCAGGTTTAACCGAAGCAACATTGAATGGTTTTAAACCATTTACAATATCTAGTTTTGTTTGGTCAGTTAAAGTAGAACCTGAAGTTGCCTTAATTGCAATTTTCACAATACCATATCTTGGTGTTTCATCATCTTCACCACCCCAAGAACTAACTGATAATGCATTTGGATAAATTTGTTTTACAAGTGATTCATAATCAGTTGTAGTTACCGCTCTATCTTGAGCTGCAAAACTTAAAGGTGCATTGAACTTAATAGAATCATCTGCTTCAGCTTCTGCTCCGCCTTGTGAACTTGAAGTAGTTATAATTGATACATCTGTAAATCCACCAATAGAGCCTTCTAAAGTAAATTTATTTGCACCGTTTGAATTTGTTTTATTGGTAACAATGTATTCCAAAATAATTACATTACCATCTTGAAGTTTGAAACCGGTAACACCATCGCCAAAATAAATTTCATATTTGCCGTCTCTGCCTTCTTGTATAAAATAAACTTTTGAAGTTGATGATATTCCTGTGTAACCACCGGCTAATGTAAAGTTTGCTAGTGTTGAATCACTAGATGAATTTTGTACTGATACTTTTAAAGTTGATGTATCTGCGTTTTCTGTTGGTATAATAAATTTTTGGTCAACATCTGTACCGTCAACTGTATATTTAAACCTTACTAAAGTACCTTCATATAAATTTACATTTGAAAAAGTAAAAACACCATCTTTAGGTGTGATTGTTATATCTTCATTGTTTATATATTGATATGATGTTCCGTTAACGTTTGATGTAAAAGTTGTACCTTTTGACATTGTGACAGACGTACCTGTTCCATTATTTAAAACAACATCTATTGCAGCTCTTGGTGCTCTTGGAGAATTAGGAGTATAACCTAACATCTTTGCTAATGATACAATATTATTTCTTATGTCTGCACTATCAAGATATAATTCATTAGTTGCCATATTGGCAAGGTAACCCATATAGTGTGTATTGTAAGATAAGACATCTATTAAAACAGATAATCCAGAACCTTCAAAATCATAGTCTTGAAATGATGTTTGACTTTGTAAAAATGTTTTTAAATTAGTTTTAATGTTATCAAAGTCTAATTCTGATACTGATAATTTACCTGTCGCCATTTTATCTTAACCTTTGTAAGAACGTTGATACTGATTGTGGACCTGGTGTTCCAATTACATAAAAGTAAATATCCACCAATAATCTATTACTATCTTGGTCGTCATCTACTCGAACACTAGTTAATTCTATTCTAGGTTCAAAATTTTTTAATACTTCTTCAATTTTCTTTTGCAAAAAAACTTTAGTCATAGGTGTAAAGTTTTCAAATAACAATTCTCTAATACCACAACCTAATTCAGGATTAAATGGTCTTTCATAATAACCTGTTTGAACTAAATTCTTTACCGACCTTTTTACGGCTATAACATCTTCTACAACAACCACATCACTCGTAACCGTATTTCTTGTAAAGTTTAGGTCAATGTCACTAAACTTTCTTGAATTACGCTTTGAGTTGCTAACTATTGCTGAATCATATCTTGCCATAACGGTAATATTTATAACCTTTTTCTAACCGTTTGCAAAAACATTACCAGAACCACTAGTCATAGCGCCTGCGTCTGCACTATCACCAATTCTAGCAGTCTTTATTCCAACTACATACACGTTTGGCGAACCTGCATTAACATTTGCTACGTGATTAGGACAAGGTGGTATAGGTGGGTTAGGATGTGCAACCGTTGGGTCACCAATCCTTGCAATCAATATACCGTTTGCAAATACAGTACCTTGTCCTGGTGTGTTCAAAGTTGTTGAACCTACACAAGCGTGTCCTGTTGACAAACTATCGCCTTTTCTACTGATTGCTGGCATTAACTATTTTCCTTGTGAATTGTAAAATTTCAAACTACGTTTTTTTGATTTGTTCATTGAACTTAGTTTTACACCTTTTCTATTTCCTTGACTTGTTTTTTTTGGCATTCTTTCGTGTGGTACAAAAGACTTACTCAATTTAGCCATAAATTACCTTTGTAGTTTAGCCTTTAATGCGGCTCTCTTCTTTTCTGTTGTTATTGCTTGTCTAATTTTTCTACCCCAAGGCAATTTTATCGTTGTTGACACTTCTTTACCTTTTTTAGACATATATTCTACGCCGATAAATTGGTCTTTAAAATTTCCTTGTACAGATTTGACAGCTTTTGATAAACTCATTTGTTCAGTATCTTTTTCATCGCCGTTTTCGTTCCAGAAAAAGAATTTTCTCATTTTTTTCATAATTTCTTCGCTTTTTGTTAATTTTTATTTTAATTATA
>TARA_B110000858_G_scaffold112419_2_pt1 | contig 12408 bp, 13 predicted proteins | sample TARA_B110000858 | Tara Oceans TARA_B110000858 (sample SAMEA4398247) | marine metagenome | biome: Polar Biome; feature: [SRF] surface water layer (ENVO:00010504); material: water (ENVO:00002006), including particulate matter (ENVO:01000060) such as... | depth 5 m | reverse complement strand
AAAGATGGCAGCAGCACGGAACAAGTGGAGATTAACTACCCTGTCGGTCACCGCCGCCGCCGCGAAGAAGGCATCCCGCTTCTAGAGGAGAAGTTTAAGAGCAACTTAGCTACACGCTTCCCTGCCAAGCGCAGCGCCAAGATTTTCGAGCTGTGCAAAGATCAGAAGCAGCTAGAGAAAACAGCAGTAAATGACTTTATGGATCTTTTAGTCATATAAATACAGAAAATAATTAAAGGGGCCGGAGGGATTTATTTTAAATCCCTCCGGCCCTTTTTTTATCCTTGAAACCATTCTGCGTATCCCCATATTTATATCTGTAGTGAGTGCTCAAGAGAGGCTCGCACACCGCCCGATCGATTTGATGGGCAATCAAACTTTAATCACATATTGCTTAAATGGAAGGATATGACTATGCGTACTTTAGATTTTTCACCCCTATACCGCTCCACTGTGGGTTTTGACCACCTATCTTCGCTACTAGATTCTGTAAATCGCGGCGAAGCCAGTCAGACGAGCTTCCCCCCCTACAACATCGAGTTGATGGAGACGGACAAATACCAAATTACTATGGCTGTTGCCGGGTTTCAGGAAGCAGAACTAGACATCCAGACCGAGAAGGGAACTTTGACGGTAACTGGCCAGAAGTCGGTTGATGAGACTACTAGCCGCAATTTTCTGCATCAAGGCATCGCCGCACGCAACTTCGAGCGACGCTTTCAGCTAGCAGACCATGTCGAGGTTACCGGCGCCCACATAACGCACGGCCTACTCTACATCAACCTGACACGTGAGATTCCAGAGGCCATGAAGCCGAAGAAGATTGCTATCGGTAATGAACCGGCAGCGTTTATCGACGTAAACAAGCAAGATGCTGCCTGAATAGAAGCAGTTTTAAATAGCTAGAATCAGGGCGCCAGGGTTAATTCATGGCGCCTTTTTTTTGTGGAATTAAAGGGGACGGAGGGATTTATTTTTGATCAACTCTTACAAATTGATCAAAAATAAATCCCTCCGTCCCCTTTAATTGTCCCCTTTAACTAGTCGAGCTTGTGAACTACCAGTCCGCTCTTTAGCTTGGGTTCAAACCAAGTAGACTTCGGCGGCATCACTTCGTCTGCGTCGGCGATAGACATCAGGCTCTCGATAGAAGTTGGGTATAGAGCAAATGCTGCCGCCCATTCTCCAGTATCGACCCGTCTTTCTAGTTCTGCCAAACCTCTGATTCCACCTATGAAGTCCACACGCTTGTCGGTACGCTGATCTACAATGTCGAGCAAGGGCTTGAATACGAAGTCCTGCAAGATGCTCACATCTAAGCTAGTCACCGGATCCGCCTCATCGATCTGCGAAGTTAAGTTGTCATTGCTTTTCAGCTTGTACCATTGCTTATCTAGGTAAAGCGCAAAACTTCTAGCAGCACTCGGTTTAGCCGCCTGCAGATCTGTCTTCTCGATATCGAAGTTTGTGCTTAGCTGCTCCAAGAAAGTTGCGCTATCGGCACCGCGTAAATCTTTCACGATCCTGTTGTAATCAAGAATCTGCATTTGATTGTCGGGAAAGAGTACGACGAGAAAATAGTTATACGATTCGTCGCCCGTATGACCGAGGTTCTGCTTCTGGCGCAGATGCTTTACGCGCGAGGCGGCCGCAGAGCGGTGATGGCCATCGGCAACATACAGATGCTTGATCTCGGAAAAGGCAGATTCGATATCAGCAGACAGTGTTACATCTTCAACGACCCAGAATACATGTCGCGTGCCATCTTCCGCCTCGAAATCGTACTCTGCATCCGTGGCCATAACCTTGGCAATTAGCGCATCTACTTCGGCATGGGCCTTATAGGTTAGAAATACCGGACCGACCTGCGCATCCAATGTGAGCATGTGATTCACCCTGTCGTCTTCTTTCACTGGGCGTGTGAACTCATGCTTCTTGATCAGATTTTTCTCGTACGCCTCGACCGAGGCTGCTGCAACGAGACCTACCTGCTCATGGCTTCCCATGACTTGCTTGTACACATACAGCTTCTCTTCACTGTCTTGCTTGAGCGTGCCCTCTGCTTGGAAGCGATCAAGGTTTTCCCTGCCCTTGTCATAGACCGACTGATCGTAGACGTCTACCGATGCATCCATATCAACTTCTGGCTTATTGATGTGCAGGAAGCTAAGAGGATTATCCTTCGCCAGCTCGAAAGCCTCTTCTCTGTTTAGAACGTCGTAGGGGTGAGAGGCAACTTTCACTGCAAGCTCTCTGCTCGGTCGCAGGCCCCGAAAGGGTTTGATCAATTTCATGGTGGGTTCCAATTGTGTTCGCGTTTATCTAGGCGTAATCGACATCATGCCTAGTACTGTTTTTTCTACTTACTGCCAAATACAAATTCGCCCTGCCAATCCGGCGCCGGCGAATTTTTCCTAAATTTTTCTATCCTGTCTAAAAACACCTGATAGAGCTGGCTATTGTCGCATTTTAATTGCATAGACGAAAACTGCTGTTCTGCCGCATCCCAATTCTGCGCTCTATACTCTTTGAGCGCTTTTGAATAAGCGGCTACTTCCGACTTTTTCGAATCGTCCAGCTCGTCCTCGATGCCTAATAATTCGAAAATGCGAACCGACTGCGACTTGCCAGCGACGCAGACGATGTCTAACTCACGGTAGGCAAAATTTGGCGCGTCATCCCTACTCGCCTCGCTGACGATATTAGACACATTATACAGCCGCGTAAGACTCTCCAGTCGTGCAGATAAATTCACGGTATCGCCAATAACGGAATAATTCATGCGATTACTGGAGCCCAGATTACCCGCAACCACGGTGCCCGTAGTAATTCCGACACAGGCTGACAGACCCGAGTCCATCTTCTCCAATGCGCTAGTAATCTCCATGAGGGCGCTCATCGCGTTCACCGTATCCTGCTCTCCCTTGATCGGCACTCCGAATAAAGCCATCACCGCATCGCCGTTGTATTTGTCTACCACGCCCTGATGTGCCTCTACGATGTCACTGATGGTGCTAAGCACGATATTTAAGGCCTTTAACGCCTCCTTCGGGGGCAGACCTTCGCAAAACGAGGTAAAGCCTCGGACATCAGAGAAGAGAATAGTGGCTACACGCTCTTCCCCGCCAAGCTCGACGGGGCTATTGAGTAACTGCTCGGCAATCTGATGCGAGACTACCTTGCCCAGCAGGTCGCGAACCTTTTCCTTCTCAGCAAGGCCGCGCGCCATCGAATTAACAGAATCAGCTAGCTCACCAATCTCATCACGGGACTCAACGCCTACCGATCTATCGTAGTCCCCTTCCTCAATTTTCTTTACCACACCAACGAGCTTAGATAGGGGGGTAGTAATCGAGCTCGCCAGAAAGAGAACAGCAAGCAAGCTAAGCACCAACACCAGCAGATAGAATTGGATCAGCAAGGATCTGAATTGCACCACATTCTCGCTGTTCTCGTCATAGGAGCGCTGGATCACGGCGAACACCTGAAGTGCCTCCCCCTCCTGACCATAGAGCCGGCGTAGCAATGATGCATAGTCCTGTGACGTCGCGCTAATTCGCTGCAAGCTCGCGAGCTGGCCGCCATCAAGCCGAATCTGCTCGGTAAGTGCAGACTGATCGGCTGCCGTCAGAGTAGAAACAATGACCTCAAGCCCCGAATCTTCGGAGCCACTCATTGCTCCCAGCTTGACTATGCTCACCTCAGACAGCGTTGTCTCTTTTACACGATCTACAAATGCTTGATCTAGAGCGAAGCCGCCTAAAATCCAGGCCACCTGCCGCGGCAGGTAAAGTGGCAGGGCTATCACCTGAAACGGCAGACCATCGATAGCGATGATCATCTCTGCGTGACCATATTCATCGGCGTCGGCAGCGTTCAACAGTTGCCGCCAAGAGCCTACCAAGGTATCCATTCCCTGAATCTCTGTATCAATGATGACCTGACCATCGAGATCAACTATCAGCAGCATGTCGGCACTGTCAAATGATCGATCCATTACATTTAGCGCAGCATCAAATAAAGTAGCAGGATCGTTTGCCGCATAGGCCGCACGGAATCCAAAACCCCAAGTAAGACTGTTAGTAATAGCTTGCAGGGTCAGAGCTTGTTGCTCTCTGGTGTAGTCGAACACATCGGCGCCCAACTCTAAATAGCTGTTAATTGTTTCTTCGGTGTATTCTGTGTTGTTGGTATTGACGTAGTAAAAAATTCCGCCGAGCACAGGAATTAATAAGCCAAGCAGGAAAACGATCAGACGAGAACGAAAACTACGAAAGGAAAATGGGGAACTGACCAAACTCATCTGGTTGAATTCCTTTTTAAGGGAGGGCGTCACTTATTAAGCACGCAGAAAGCAGTCATGAAGCACTCGAAGCCGATTACAAAAATGCTGTGCGTCTTAACGATAGCGCTTCCGGTTGGCGGAGGGTGCGCGACGCACTCTCCTGTCGCGAGCAAGCTTCAGAGTCAATTCTATTTCTTCTGCGCCACCGGCTTTGATAGTGAAATTTTGCTCTATGCTGTTCTGCGGGGCGGCCAATCTTGAATGCCAAACTCTCAACCTATACTCGCCCGGCGGAATATTGGCAAGGTTTGCAACACCCGTATTATCACTTATCGCCATCAGCTCGGATTCGCCGACGTAGATATAAGCCAGCATCCAGTCGTGAATATTGCAGCCGATCTCAACCACTCCTGGCACATCAAATATCTCTCGATACTGACTATTCGATTCACTGCCATACAGGGGCGTGTCAAATGTTTTCGCTGAAGAGAATGAATAGACATGATGAAGTATATGATCACTGTTAGGAAACCCAGCGCTACCACCCGCCACGATTGCGGTTACTGCAGGTACAAACTCCTTATTGACTTGATCAATCTGCGCCTCACGCATACTAGTGCCTGTCGATGCAACGGCAGTGTCTGAAAGCAATTCCATTACAGCGTCAGGCACCGGCGCACCATCAGCATCGGTCAGATGGAGAGTTAGCTCCTGCGCGGAAACCACCGAGGCACACAGAAAAAAGGCAGTAGTCGCTATGAAAATTAGTCGCTGTATTTTCCCTTGAAAGGCCATAGGTTTGTTATCGCTTAGAATCAATTGAGTAGTGATCATCAAAAATTGTGCACATAGCTGACAGAGAGGATTCGATTCACATAGCTGTTCCCGCTTATCGCCGAAATATTATAAAAGCCATAGCCAAGGTTTATCGAAGAATCAAGACCGCTTGGAATACTCAAGCCCAGCGACCATTCATCTGTATCCGCCTCTAATAAATAGGCTACCCAAGCCGCCTTAAAAGCAGGATCAGGATAGAGAGCATCTGCCACCTTATAAAGAGCATGTGTAGGCATAGTGGTACTAGAAACAGTAAACCCGTCTACACGCCTATAGCCAGCGTTAAGAAGCATGCCGTTTTCGAAACTGTACTCCAAGTCGATGTAGACACTGGCCGACTCATAGTCATAGAGCTCGAAAGGTAGATTATTATCTGGTGAGTAGCCAAGGCTGTCGATGATGGGATCATGTGGAAGCGAATCCGCACTGCTTTGTTGGTAGTCGACACCCAGTGTCAAAAACCAAGCCGGGGACAAACGCTTCAGGTAGCTAAGGTCGACAGTAAGCAGCTCGTTATCTCTTGCTCTGCCATCAGATTCTTCTAAGGCATAGGAGGAACTGAGAGACAGCATTGGGGCATAAGCACCGAGCGCCCACTTGTAGTTATAGTTCGCAGCAACACTTATGCCGAGCTTATCGAATCCTCTTAGCTCGTTATATCGAGTTGCGCTTAGCCCTCCGCTAAGGACAAGCGTATTCTTCGCGCCCAATTCATAGAGCTTGCCGATGGAGTAGTCGACACTGAGGAAGCTGGATTCGTCTTTGTGGGGCCCATCTTGACCGCGAGGCACATTACTCTCATGACCCGCATTGACGCCGAGCTGAGCGAAGCTATTCGCATAGGAGAGTGAACTGGGAAATAAAATGACCGCCGCACACAGGGCTAACGCTAAGGTGGGGCTTTTTACTGAAAATAGTGACTGCATCTGCCAGCTTCATTTAGGAAATTAGAGCTGAGTATAGTCTATTTCTAGGCAATTAATCAGTAGCTACTGAGCCTCTTTAGCAGCCAGTTCATACTAGGTGCTTTTCGAGGGCTTTGTGGATATCTGTTGCGACGAAGCCCCGGGATTTAAGAAACCTTGCAAGCTTTCTATGTAGCTTCGAGCCAAAGCTGAGGGGGGCTTGATGGTGAAGCTTTTTTGCAACTAGCTGCTCTGCTTTCAACTGCCAATCTTCGTCGTCGATTAGGAGGTGCTTAGCGATTAGGCTGTCACTGACACGACGCCCGGCAAGGTCTGCTTTGATGTGCAAATAGGCAAAACCGCGAGACTTGCGGTACCTGATATAGGATTCGGTGAAGCGTTCGTCGGATTGCAAATTCTCAGACTTGAGCGCTTCCAAGACCTCGAGCAGTAATTTTGCTTCGGCCTCAGGAAATTTCTTGTTAAGTTTCTGCTCAAGTTCAAACAGAGAATGTTCCCGACGGGCCAGATAGTCCATTGCGGCCCGCCGGAGAACAGGGACATCGTTACAAGCTGTTTTTTCGGACACTTTTATAGCTTTACAGCTTCTGCTACTTTCTGATTTATCCGATTCAGTAACTGGGCCTTCATTATCAAAAGAGGAAGCTCTCATAGATAAGGAAGGCATCAGAGTCTTGCTCTAGCTGCTCTTCTTCGTATCAGCTAAAACTACTACGTCATCATCATTGGCTGGCGCCTCTTCTTCTGTGTTAGCCGCCTCTTTCGTATCGTCACCCAGTAGCTGCGCACGAATCTGCAATTCGATTTCCTCAGCGATATGCGGATTCTCAGCTAGATACAGGCCGGCGTTCTTCTTGCCCTGGCCAATCTTCTCGCCTTTATAGGCATACCAGGCACCGGACTTTTCGACTAGGCCCTGCTTGACGCCAAGGTCGATAACCTCGCCGAGATGGTGAATCCCCTTGCCGTACATAATCTGAAATTCTGTCTGTCTGAACGGAGGCGCTACCTTGTTCTTAACAACCTTCACCCGCGTCTCGTTGCCTACAACTTCATCGCCTTCTTTGATCGAACCGATACGGCGAATATCCAAACGCACAGAGGAATAGAATTTAAGCGCGTTACCACCAGTGGTAGTTTCAGGAGAACCAAACATAACGCCGATCTTCATGCGGATCTGGTTAATGAAAATCACCAGAGTATTCGAGTTCTTAATATTCCCCGTCATCTTTCTTAATGCCTGAGACATCAGTCGCGCCTGCAGCCCCATGTGGCTATCGCCCATGTCGCCTTCAATTTCTGCCTTCGGCGTAAGCGCCGCTACGGAATCGATTACCACAACATCTAACGCACCTGAGCGCACCACCATGTCGCAGATTTCTAATGCCTGTTCGCCGGTGTCCGGCTGGCTTACCAGAAGGTTGTCGACATCGACACCTAGGTTACCGGCATAGATAGGATCGAGTGCGTGTTCCGCGTCGATAAATGCGCAGCTGCCGCCGGCCTTCTGTGCTTCGGCGATAACCTGCAGAGTTAAGGTGGTCTTACCCGAAGACTCTGGCCCGTAGATTTCAACGACACGGCCCCGTGGAAGTCCGCCTATACCCAGCGCGATATCTAGCCCCAGTGAACCAGTAGAAATAGCGGGTATCGGCTCGCGATCGGTATCGCCGAGTCGCATCATGGAACCCTTGCCGAACTGTCTCTCGATTTGCGTCAGTGCCGCTGCGAGTGCCTTATCTTTATTGCCGTTATCTTCAATCATCTTAATTTCCTTGTGTTTACATTCACAACTGAAGCCTGGTTCCGTGAGTAAAGCAGTTGTCGGGTTTCCCCTGAATAACTCAGTTTCCTGAGTCTTTATAAATAGTAGCCTGTCCCCGGCTACTTGCTAAATTTTCTAGAATCTTTCTAGATCCTTTCTTCGGCGATTCCCCCAGCCTTCTGGTCAATGCAAAGCTGCACCAACTTTTCCGCTAGACGTTCGCTGTCTATCTGGTGGCTAGAACTCGAAGTCACTCCCGTGACCATCGATGGACCCGCAGCGTGTAACATCGAGTTCAGCCATAAATCGTATAAGCCTGCTGTTGTAGTGCCTGTTAAGTTGTTAGTTAAGCCGTTAGTTGAACTATGCATCGTCGTAACCTACTTAATATAAATTTGAGCTAGCGCCCGTTCTCTCTGGCCTCAGCCTTTTGGCAAACTACTGTATATACGACCAGTGCAAATTTAAACAAATTAATACTGTATATACAACCAGTATATTGGCAAAAATGCGAATAGCTTTAATTTTTATTTATTCAACTAGCAGAAGACAGCCTTCCAACGCGGCAAGCACGGCGGCTAACCTGACCGACTCCCTATCGCCACTAAAATGAAAGCAGCGGGCAAGGCTCTTGTCCTCCCATTGCCAGGCGATCCACACCGTGCCTACTGGCTTTTCTTCGGTGCCACCGTCTGGCCCGGCGATGCCGCTAACGGCTACCGCCAAATTTGCGCGGCTATTTTTTATAGCACCTGCGGTCATAGCCAATACCACCGCCTCGCTTACGGCGCCGTCAGCCTCAAACAAAACTGCAGGAACATTCAACAGGCGCTGCTTCGCCGCATTGGAATAAGTAACGAAGCCGCTATCGAACCACGCTGAGCTACCGGCGAGTGAAGTGAGGGCTTGGGAGATTCCACCACCGGTACAGGATTCGGCGGTAGCGATGATCAATTTTTTCGCGAGGAGTTTATCGGCTAGCTGCTGGACGAGTGTGAATAGAGGGCTGGTGTGTGACTCTGACATCAAGACATAGTAGCGCGCTAAACTGGTACAGACCACGTTTAGTGCTTACGCTTATCGGTGAAATCTGCGCGAACAAACTCTAATGCCCTACTCTATACAGCTAACACTCGAGTAGGGATTCTGTATGCCCAGAGGGGACCGCCTAGCTGTCGCCAATTTCCCTAAGCACATTGTCCAAGGGGCAATAAGCGACTAAGCGCAAGCGCCCCTTGAATCATCGATTTGGACTAGCAGACGTTACAGTAGTGCGGTCAAAGAAAGTAGGATCCACAGCGATGATAGTTTCTACTAAGCGGGCCAAAGCTGCCTGCCTCTCTTCATCAGTTCTAGCATTTTGAGCATTACCTATTGCATCAACTAAGGCGCCACCTTGGTCAGTAGTGCCGTCAGCTGCCGCAGCTGAAGCCGTTGAATCTCGGAATTGTTCAGCCTGCAACGCTCTATCAGGATCCGGCAGCGCTCGCAGATCCTCTGGAGACACCGCTTCAATAATAGTATTGATTAACTCTTCGATATCGGGCGTATCCTCCGATACCTCAACCACGGCATCATCGTCCTCAAGGGCGACAAAGTCGGCAACGCCTCCCAAGCCTACAATGGTCGGCCCACCGCCACTGGCGGGTTGCACCGCGATTGAGCCATCGAAAACCGCAATTCGGGTCCTGCCAGTGACGGCATCCACAAACACACCAAAATCTGTGCCTCTAATGCCGATAGTGGCAAAAGGTGTGTTCAATGCATAGGTATCATTTTGTCCTTCTCCGATAATGCCGGTGACCGTTCGAAATGCCCCCTCGACGACAGACATAACCACAGAATCGTCGTTGCCACCTGCGCCGTCATAGACATATTCGTTCACTACAAACTGCGTACTCTCCTTCAGCGTGATTAGCGCACCATCGCTTAAGCGCAGCTGGGTCGAACCCCTGCTGCCTGTTACAACCGTTTCATCGACGAAGAGTTCTGACCCTCTAGCCAGACCCCGTTCGGCTCCGGCTATATCCACCGCAGTAACGCCACCACTGGCACGAACTACCCTGCCTATGGGGTCTTGAGCTTGGGCGTAGAGGGGGAATAGGAGGCAAATTGCCACTATTAGCTGAAGAAAAGGGGTCTTATTGTTTTTCATTGATATTTCCCACGAAGGTAAGGAACCTCACTGATTTTAGCAATCTAACGCATCAGGTATACAATTTCCAGCATGCGCAGTTGAGCTGTCGCTACTCGCCAGCAATCCGAAATCGCCCTTTCATAACTTAACTAGCTGTATTTAATGAATATTATCCAGCTACCACCACGCGGAGAGCCTTAAAATCAGGACTGGTAAATCCTTGTCTTTTACCAAGCACAGAAGTATCACAGGTCTCTGTATATCCAGAACATTAACCGCTCGGGAGCAGCAGCATGATAAAGCGAAAATTACAGGTCATTTTGTTTGGAGTTTTACTGACTTTTTCTGCATCAGCGCAGAGTCAGACTGTTATACAAAACTCATATTTAAATTCCTGGGCTAAGACTTTTGTGCGGCAATATCAGACATATGGAAAAAGCATGGCCATGGTGTTTTCTAGACCCTTGAAGAGTCAACATGCGAATCAGCAATTCAATTCTGCTGCAGGAGCTCTAGTCATAAATGGAGAGGTTCAGACTGCTACCACGGGAACTGAATTAATTACTGCCCTTCTAAAACTTGTCCAGGAAAACGATAATTTCGCACTAAGATCTCTTGGGTTTTTGGCTGCTGCCAGTCCGAACACCTGATAGCTGGGGACACCTATAAAGGCAACTTGGGGACACCGATAAAATAGTAAGTTAACTTTCCAAATATGACGTTTAAAAAGCCATCACCTGTGATGGCTTTTTTGTTTAGGGCCTTTATCATCCATCATGCATTTCCTCGCTACACATTTCTCCAGAATTGAAAGCTCTCTTTTTATATTTTATCTAACAATCATCTGCTGGGCGCCTCTGCCAAAAGCCAGCAATAACCCCTGGTCGCTGAACTTGCTGTGCTTACTATGCTTCCTACTCGGCATGAAAGTACTACTGTCCCGATTCAACAGAATTCAGGAAACCCTAAGCGCCCTCCGCCCATACCGCATACCGCTAGTATTGCTAGGCCTCGTCGCCTCCTGGGCGAGCATCCAGACAGTATCTCTGCCTCAGGAACTTCTCGGTTTCCTCACCCCAAACAATCTGGCGCTAGCCTCAAGCACCGGAACAAATTCTTCAACAATCAGCCTAGACCCCAGCGAAACAGTCCGCTTAGCTCTCTACAGCTGGGCTCTTTTAAGCTTCTTTGCCTGCACGGTGCTGCTGGTAAACAGCAGAGACCGACTTCGCACCTTATTCTGGGTTATCGTCGCCGGTGGTGTATTTCAGGCTCTGTATGGCAGCTTTATGACTCTGAGCGGTTTAGAGTATGGTTTCTTCCATGAGAAGTACGCCTACCTAGGCAGAGCGACCGGCACCTTTATTAACCGCAATCACTTGGCCGGTTATCTGGAAATGTGCCTAGCCATTGGCATCGGATTGCTTGTCGCTACACTGCGACAAGCTAGCAGCCTGAGCTGGCGTGAGCGTATGCGCCATACTCTGGATACCCTGCTGGGATCTAAGCTGCGCCTTAGAATATTCCTCGCCTTTATGGTGATCGCGCTAGTGCTAACCCGATCAAGAATGGGCAACGCCGCGTTCTTTATCAGCCTGCCTCTGTGCGGCGTGTTGATGATGATACTCCAAAGAAAGCTGCACAAAGGCGCTATCATTCTATTTGCCAGCATGATGTTGGTGGACTTTTTCATTGTCGGCCAGTGGTTCGGCTTCGATGAACTGGCTGATCGCGTGCAGAATTCATCTACAACAACAGAAACAAGAGATGAAGTAGTTAGAGACTCACTTGTTATGCTGCAGGACTACCCGTTAACCGGCACCGGGCTGGGTAGCTTTTACAGCAGCTACCCAGCCTACAAAGGCGACGATATATCTGGGTATTATGATCACGCCCATAACGACCTGCTGGAATTCGCCACTACCTTAGGGCTCATAGGCTACGCGCCTTTAATATTATTGGTCTTACTCTCCCTCGCTAAGGCCATCAAATCTCTCTATCAGAGGCGAGACCAACTGGCGCGAGGCGTAGCCTTCGCTGCAACCATGGGAATCACCAGCCTGCTAATCCATTCGGCAGTAGACTTTAATTTACAAATTCCTGCTAATAGCCTGATTTTTGTGCTATTAATTGCTCTCGCATGGATTTCAAGTCAATTGCCGAGAGCACGCCGGCAGCACTAGCAGCGCCTTAACAATGCAACATCGCGGAATACTCAAAAAGAACAGCCAGGCCTTAGGCCTAGTCCAGAAACTTCTGGATATCAGCCTGATTGCTTTGCTGCTAATTTTATCTAAGCTCTTCTATGGACAAAACTGGAACGACCCTCGCACTTTAATCGCGATGATTCTTGCCCTCGCACTTTTTCTGTCTCTCGCTGACCTGAATGGGCTCTATCGCTCTTGGCGATCTAGCAAAGCGCATTGGCGAGTTTCCGCAGCAAAGTGAGTTATTAGCT